>Ga0163144_10005179_pt1 | contig 29069 bp, 32 predicted proteins | sample OliLak19BULKMAT1_FD_123175 | JGI IMG/M metagenome (GOLD analysis project Ga0163144, IMG submission 123175) | Freshwater microbial mat bacterial communities from Lake Vanda, McMurdo Dry Valleys, Antarctica - Oligotrophic Lake LV.19.BULKMAT1 | ecosystem: Environmental > Aquatic > Freshwater >...
CATCGAAACATTAAAAGCAATGCCGCAACCAAGCTGCACCAAACAAGCAGAAAGCTACGTTCTCAATGCGCCGCAAATTGTTTCATTGCCTACTATTATGCTCGGTAACATAAGTTCTGAAGAACTGGAAGAAGCATGCGTAGAAGCGTTACTCAGTTCAGTCGAATTGCGCTCTATCCATAAAAAACCGGTACCCGAAATTAAGCGGGAACAACTTGCTATTTTGGCTCTTTGCAAGAATTAGAACTTTAATTATCGCTTAACCCTTCGACAGGCTCAGGGTGAGCGGTAGTAGTGAATGCAGAGCCTATCTGAAATCCAGTTCCAAGAGCGGGCTCTTGGGCGGGCCGCAGGCCACAGGATCCCATGAACCAAAAAACAATCACCGTCCTTGGCATAGAAACATCATGCGATGAAACAGCAGCCGCAGTCTATACCACCAATACCGGCATCCGTGCCAATGTACTTTTTAGCCAAATAGGTTTACATGAACGCTATGGTGGGGTAGTGCCCGAAATTGCCTCTCGCTCCCATTTAGAAAGAATTGATGGCATCATCACCATGGCGCTTACCGCCGCAGGTGCCACGCTTGATGATATTGACGTTATTGCTGTTACTAACAAGCCCGGCCTAGCCGGATCATTACTCGTAGGGCTCTGCTTTGCAAAAGCAATTGCCTATGCAAAAAACAAACCGCTCATTGGCGTCAATCATCTTGAGGGCCATGCCTTTTCTGCAAGCATTGAACATAACGTACCGTTCCCGCACCTATGCATGACGGCATCTGGCGGCCACACCGCACTCTACCTGATAACCGATTACGGGCAATACCAGCTCCTGGGGCAAACAGTGGACGATGCTGCCGGGGAAGCGTTTGATAAAATTGCTAAACTGATTGGGTACCCGTACCCAGGCGGACCGATGATCGAAAAACTCGCACAAAGCGTTAACTTTGAAGACTTCTTTTCATACCCACGGCTCAAAAAACGGGGGTTGGACTTTAGCTTTTCGGGGCTCAAAACCGCCGTACTCTATGACCTGGTAAAACGGGGGGGGTATGACATGCAAACGAAAACAATGCTGCGGCCTGATGACCAAGAACTCAAAACTAAAGTAGCCAGCTCTTTACTTGTTTGTATTGCGGACATTTTTGAAGACCGCATCAAACAAGCACTCCAAGAATACCCGCAGGTTAAGGCGCTTACCTTTGTGGGCGGCGTTGCCTGTAACCGCTATATCAAAGAGCGGCTTACCAAGCTTGCAACCCGCCGCGGCAAACAGTTCTTTAGCCCATCAAAAGAATATTGCACCGACAATGGTGCGATGATAGCCTTTGTCGGCCATTACAAAGCACAACAAGGGTTATTTTCTCCGCTGACACTAGATGTCTTTGAGTAACCAAAGACGAACTCTACGATCAAACTATTGATCGGCAGCTGGCTGGTCTTTGGAATCTAGGATTTAGTCACGTAGAACCACATAAGACATCTCCGCCGACTCATTTTTAGACTACTATGCCTTCAGGCAACTCTAATCGCCCACCCGACTTTCACCTATTAAAGAGCTAACTTCAAGAAAAACTCTATCATTGCCCTAGCAATCCCTGCTATTATTTAAATTATAATAGAATTTAATATCTTTTAAAAACTTAAGGAACCCCATGAAAAATAAAGTTTTTATCGGCATGCTTATCGCTAGCTGTTCTCTAGGAAATATGCTCAAAGGAGCAACCACCTACGGCTTTAAAAACACGATGGCTAATACAGAACTTATAATCGATATTATGGCACCAGATGGGTCAGGTACGGTTCGCAAGGCTACATCTGTGGGCCCTCTTGTAGGAAAAGTTCATGAACGCAGCGAAGCTGACGCCCTAGCGCGCGGTAGCTTTGATATTGTTGCCTTTGAAATTAGAGATAAAAATCGCAACTTCCTCAAGAAAATAGAATGGCCTAATAGGACGAGAAACAGCCGTAACTTTAAAATAGTAGAAGATGCAGACAAAAATCCAACTATTGTTGAATGGAATGACCAAAAAAGCGTCATATTACCGATAAAACTTTTTTAATCATAAAAATGTTTAATAACAACCGAATAAAGGAGATATTATGAACTTCACCTTACGTTTACTCGTTACCGCACTTGTTGCGGCTACTGCGGCCGGTCAAATTTCTGCTGCGCAAACACTTACCTTCAAAAGCGTCGCTAGCAAACCAGGGATGATATGGCTTAATATTCAAGGCGGCAAAATGATTGCCTTACCAAGACTGGCTCCTGGTCAAACCTTAAACGTAGTTCGAGGAAATAAAAAATTCACCATTGATGGCAAAGAAGCAAAATCATCGGGAACAGCCTACCTTGAAGCAAAAGATAACATACTAAGTATTAAAGCAGTTGTCGGCAGCTTGAACGAAACAATCACCAAGTTTAAAGGCGATCCTATCGGAAATGGCTATCTAGCCGCAGATTCAGGGAAAAATTGGGCGTTTGAAATGAACGAAAAAGACGGCCTGGCATCTGCAGGATAATTAGGATTGCCCAAAATAATGTCTCTCACTAACGTAAGCATTATTAAGGTACTACAATTTGGGCTGCCGGTTATAAAACCGGCAGCTTTTCAAAGTAAACACAGCCAGGTAAATATCCTAAAGGGAAACGATGAAAAACTTAACAAAAATTATGGCACTTGCCCTTATTGCAAGTGGTGCAGCCGGCCAACTATTAGGCCACATCAATACACTTACTAATTACACCAAAAAAACAACTAAAGATGGTAAACCGGACAATACCAAAGAGCGAATTTGGGTTAACGAATACACCTTAAAAAGCGCCGACCCTCTATTGCCAAAAAGTATGCAACATAATAAATTTTGGATTGATGTAGCGCCAAATGGCGGATCAGTTACCTTTGAAACAAAGGGATACATCCAAAGCTTTCTGCGCCCAGCAGATAACGGCTTGTACAATGTAAGAACCTTCAGATGTACAGGCTTTGAAGATATTTCTGGCCAAGGCTGGCAGTTCCAAATTACCGATAGCAGCGCTACCGAAAACAGCGGCATTAATACCCTTGCGGGATGGACGCCACAGGGTGGTTGTAAAAAATAACAAATACATAAGGGAAATTATGAAAAACTTAACAAAGCTACTTATCCTGACCGCTTGCACCCTTGGAGCAACAGGCTACACGCTCAGTGTCAGCGACGGTATCGAAAACTATAACGACTACGCTGCAACAGTCTCTATTGTCGGCCAAGATTGGTTTGGCAGAAACAAAATGGAAACCGTTACAGTACCCGCTGCAACACAAGGAGTCGATAAAGAGACAAGTAAATTAACCTTTAAACCAGGTTTTGGACGATTTGACATGCATAGAGTAATAAGCCTAGAATACGCGGGTCAAACGTATTATTCAGAGGCGAACCCTCTCTATGCTTCAGAACAAAAAAATGTTCCGAGCGACCGATTTTTTGCTTGCGGCGGCAAATCGCCCGCTAACGTTAATTGGAACTTTGAAATCCGTAACAAGGAACTCCGAACCAACCATGCATGGTTTAAAAAAGAATATCCTAACGTACCGTGCAGTAAATATAATGTTGTTGCCGAATTTAAACCATTATCGCCAACAGGTGGCAAAACAGAGCAGTCATCAACAGGGAACAAGAACGTCCGCTGGGCTGATGAGCAAGCGCTGCCTGCAGCGCCAGGTGGCCCACGATAAATAATAAACGTTTATCAATTAAAAAAGGGAGTTTATCTTGTAGATAAACTCCCTTTTTTCGAATAACTCAATACAACTTACTTTTCAGTTGCCGCACCCGCGTTCTTCTTGCTCATAGAATCCAAAAACTCTTCATTTGTCTTAGTTTTCTTCATCTTATCAATAAGAACTTCCATGCCCTCAACCGTATTCATCGTCGACAAGAACTTACGCAAAATATGCACACGGTTCAATTCAACTTCCGATAGAAGCAATTCTTCGCGGCGTGTACCAGAAGAAAGCAAATCAAATGCGGGGAAGATTCGTAAGTTAGAAACCTTACGACTTAAATGCATTTCCATGTTACCGGTACCTTTGAACTCTTCAAAGATAACTTCATCCATACGTGAACCGGTTTCAACCAGCGCAGAAGCAATAATAGTAAGTGAACCACCCTCTTCTGCCTTACGCGCAGCACCAAAAAATCTTTTTGGTCGCTGTAACGCATTGGCATCAATACCACCACTTAAAATTTTACCCGAGGCAGGAGCCGTAACGTTATAAGCACGAGCAAGCCTGGTAATAGAATCAAGCAAAATCACTACATCTTTTTTAGCTTCAACTAATCGTTTAGCTTTTTCTAAAATAATTTCGGCAATCGCCACGTGCCGCTCATATGATTCGTCAAACGTAGAACTGATCACCTGAACATTTTCACCCTTTAAGGTGCGTCGCATATCAGCAACCTCTTCAGGACGCTCATCAATGCATAATACAATCAAATAAGTTTCTGGATGGTTAGCAATTAATGTTTGCGCAATTTCTTTTAATAATACCGTTTTACCAGTTTTTGGTGGCGCAACAATCAACCCACGTTGACCTTTACCAATAGGTGAAAAAAGATCAATAATGCGCGTCGAAATAAAACCCATATCAGATTCTAGATTAAATTTTTCGGTAGGATGCAACGGTGTTAAGCGATCAAAATTGATGCGATCAGCCAATGTTGCTGGATCTTCAAAATTAACATGGTTGACCTTTAAAAGCGCAAAATATTTTTCACCATCTTTTGGCTTACGGATCACACCAGAAACTACATCGCCCGTGCGTAAATGGAACCGACGTATCTGAGAAGGAGAAACATAGATATCGTCTGGTCCAGAAACATAGTCAAATGCCGCGGAACGCAAGAAGCCAAAGCCATCAGACATTTTTTCTAATACGCCTTCAACTTCAAGCTCTTTGTTAGGATTTTGCTCAACATCAATAATGCGCTCAATAATAGCTTCTTTAGACATCAATGTTGCGCCTGTTATGCCTAATTTACGAGCATAACCATGCAATTCATATAGACCTTTCTCGCGCAAAGCTTGGTCTCTCATGCAAAATCTCCTCAATAGAATGTAAAAATTAGAAAGGCACTATTCTCTCGTGATGCGACTAAAAGACCAAACGTACGGAATAATCAATCAGGAACGGCTTAGCGTTTTGAAAATAACAACATCACCGGACTTGCAACAAAAATCGAAGAATAGGTACCAAACACAAAACCTATTAATAAAACCAACGACAAGCCACGCAGAACTTCGCCACCAAATAAAACTAACGAAATTACTACCAAGGTAGTTGCAAAACTTGTTAACAAAGTACGACGAAGCGTCTCGTTAGTACTAATATTGACCAACTCTTCAAGCGATTTATCGCTCAAACGAACCATATTTTCACGAATGCGTGAGAATATAATAATAGTATCATTAATCGAATACCCGAGAACGGCCAAAATTGCACCGATCACGTTAATTGAAATTTCAATATCTAACAAAAGGAATACGGTCAAAACGACTAACGCATCATGGAACAATGATACTACTGACCCAATAGCAAATCCCCATGACCAAAAGCGAACAGCAATATACATCAACATCAATAAAAGACCGGCTAAAAGTGCCTGAAGCGACTTCCAACGCAATGATTCACCAACACTGCCACCAACGCTATCAACTTGCTCAATAGTTACCGTGGTGTCAGTTAGATCCTTTTGCAATACATCCTTGATACGGGTAGCAAGGCCAGCTGAATCATTTTCAAATTGCGTAGCTCGCACTAAAACTTTGTTAGTACCAGAAAAGTTACGGGTTGTCGCACCAGCGATGCCGTTCTTTTCGAGAATCGAAATAACGGCAGAACCATCAGTCGGTTTTGAAAAATCAAGCACAACTTGTGTTCCACCAGTAAAATCAACACTATACACAAAAGTATAGCCTCTCGTATTTAGCTTATACAAATAACCGCCTACAAAAGCAGTTATTGTTAATGCAAAAAACGCCCACCCAAAATATCGGTATCTTAGAAAATCGATCATTACTCTCTCCAAATATATCTCTCGACCTACAACTTCAATACTTTAAATTATTGAAACGTATTTACGGCCCTTGTGTCCAAAATGGAACTTCACTGCGCCACTTGCTACTGCAAAGATAGTATCATCGCGACCAATGTCAACATTTTTCCCTGGATGGATCTTGGTACCGCGCTGACGAACAATAATTTCGCCGCCACTTACTCGTTGACCATCATACAATTTAACACCGAGTCGTTTACTTATACTGTCACGACCGTTCTGAGTGGAACCACCAGCTTTACTCGTTGCCACGATAAACCCCTTAGCTTTTTAATAAAAAATGAGTACTTATAGATAAGATTATTACGATTTTTAAGAAAAGTTCTTATGTGAAAAAGTATGCCTTTATTTAAAAAATATGTCAAAACCCTCTAGCTGTTCACCCGTAATTTTGTTTTTTTTGCAAAAAGCGGTTAAAGCAGCCGGAAAGTGTGGAAATGCCAATTCAAGTATACTTTGCGCATAAACACGGATTTCATACTGCGCCCCAGGGTTCAGGCGTAAGCGCAAAAAATGCATCAGAGCATGCAAATTACTGGTAAAAATGAATTCCGTATAGGTACACACCGGCAAAACTCCCCGTGCTTGCTCTCGGCAAACTCCGCGTTCCAAAAGCTCTTCATAAACTTTGGCAGCAGCCTCAATAACCTGCTGGTAGCCAGCCGTTAATTCAGCATTATTAAACTGACCCCAAGAGCTTTGCTTGTTTTTTGTATCCTGATGGCGCCAGGTTGGGGGAGTATAAAATTCAAGGGGCGCTTTAACATAGCGATAGCTAATTTCATTATACGAATGCATCCGATGACGCATCCATTGCCGGGCCACATACAAAGGAGTTTTAACTCTGAATGAAAGCTGATTATGTTCAAATGGACTGGTATGATCATGTTCCATTAAAAAGTTAATCAATGCCGCATCACGATCGGTCAATTCATTGCTTATTTTGCCGTAAGAAACACGAGCCGCATTAACAATATCAAGGTCAGAACCAGAAACGCGTACCAATTCTACGGCACTGATCCCATCGCCAAGAGGGTCGCGCGACATAAAGATTTTCGATTCAGACGCGTTTTTAGACGTAGGTATTTCCATACAATTTTTCCCTGAAAATTAATATTTTAAAACTGACCTACCTTACCATAACAGTAAAGTAAATCCAACCAACAAAAGAAGGAGGTATATCATCGCCCGCAAGCGCGTACGCCCCCAAAAACTATAAATCACTACGAGAGCACTGCCCACCATGCCAAGCAATAGCCAAACAGAGGGGCAATGGTATTTAAACAAAAACCCCGGCGATCCCCATCCCAGTAACCCCACCCACCAATCAGAAAGCGTTTCAAGCAAAAAAATGAACGCACCATTAGGCAATCCTGTCAATTCAGTAAAAAATAGCAGGGCACACAACATTAAAAATAGGGTAATAATCGGCGAGAAAACAATATTACCAACCAAGGCCAGTAAAGAAATGGGTAACCCCCACCAGAGTAAAATCGGCCACGAAACAAGCAGCAAAAACAGTTGGGAATAGATTCCTGTCGCCAACCACTCACCAGCTATAATCGCCCATGACCTTACCCGCTGCATATGCACCCCATAAATTAAGACTACATAACAATTTCTCACATATATTGAATTTGCGCAATATATTGCTTTTTTAATCTGATTTGAAATATATTTAAAGAGTAACACTGAGAACTATACCAGAAAGGGTACTCCTATGAAAAAAAGCTTATCGCTACTAGCCCTTGCCCTTTTAGGCACCGGCCTCCTTTACGCTGAAGAATCTTCGGTAACCGTTAACACGGAGCAAAGCAATGCGGCATCAACAGAAATGCCTGTCCTTGCGCTTGAAGAAATTAAATTGGAAGAAAGTAAAGCGCCGACAATAGAAGGTGCTGCTCAACCTGCGGCTCAACAGCCAGCAGTTGCGGCAAAACCAACCAACGTTGCTACACCAGCAGCTACACCTGCAGCCCCTGCAACAGGCGCATCACAAACCTTTGAAGAAAGCCTAGATTTGGTGCCGCGCGGCTCAGGAGCCCCTGAGGTATCTGCAGCGCCAACTCAAGCGGCCCCTGTAGTACCTGAGGAAAAGCCTGCCGCTCCCGTAGTAGCAAAACCTCAAGGCCCAACACTTGAAGAAGCTGTTGCCCAAGCACAAGCGCCAAAAAATGATGATGAAACTTGTACAACGCTGTGCAAAAAAGTGTGCCTTGGCTTAAAGGAACAAGAAGTTAAGATACTTGAAGAAGATTCCGAACCGGCAGAGAAACCTGCCATCAGTGCTGAGCTTCCTGGATTTATTGATATAAAATAACGGAGTTTGCAATGAAAAAGCTGCTGATTATAGCTTTAGCAATTGCTCTACCAATTGCTTCCTTGTACGCCCGACCAGGAGCCCGCTGCTATCGTAATGCAGATTGCAAAAGCTCCGATGAGGTTTGCAAGCTACAAAACAACTATTATATTTGCGCAAAAAAGCTCAAGAGGTGATTTGATGAAGCTCGGTACCCTGGCAGTAATTTTAAGCATTGCCCTTCCCCTTTACGGGAACACAGAGGGGCTTAGTGCGCTTAATTTTCCCACTTGTGACAAGAACGACCAGAGCTCTTGTCCAGCAGGCGAACTTTGCACAAAAAGCTTCCTGAGGGGAACCTCAGCCTATGTGTGCTATAAAAAAATATTAAACCAAGAGGGGAATCGCGCATGAAACGCATAATTCTATTAGTTCTGACACTTGCCGCCCTCAGTATACCTGAGCCACAGGCAACAAGCTGCGATAATAGCTTAGATTGCGCCGCGGGCGAGCGCTGCAATAAGCGCAAGGGACTCTGTGAGCCCCTAAGCCCCCCAAAGAAAAATAAGTAACCAAATAAAAGGGAGATCTCATGAAAAACATAAAACTCTTACTTCTTACCCTCGTTTGCATAAGTGCCGCCGGCCTTAATGCTATGAACGAAAGATTTACTAAGCCAACCGGTACTATATCTGATTATAACCCTAAAGCTGCTCGTCAATCTCTTGTTGGCCGAGCGCTTCGCCCATGTGCCGATGACTTAGATTGTCCAACAGGAGAAAGTTGTGCTGCAGATGCTACCGGGAAAGTAGCCGGCAAACTCTGCGTACGCCGATCAACTGCTTTTGGCACGGCAGCGGAGTAAATACTCCCAAAAAATATAAAAAAAGGCCCCTAAGAAAATATAGTTCTTAGGGGCCTTTTTACTTAAAATTTAAGTTGTTTATGCAGCGTCAATCGTAAATGCGCCAAGCTCACCTGCATGGTCAGCAGCGATCAGGACTATTTTACAACCAGCTTCTTTTTCTAACTGCAAAATGGCGTTATATTCCGTTGAAGTTATATAGTAAAAGATTGAAGGATGCATAGACACCGTAATTTGCCCAGAACCCTGCTTGGCAAGGACAGCTTTTTCTAGTTTGCGCAGGATGCGGTATGACTCTGTTTGCACCGAATTAACCACCCCAAGACCGCGACAACTGTTACAGGTAACCGTTAATTGGTCGCTGAGCGTTTTCCCTGAGCGCTTGCGAGTCATTTGGACTAACCCAAACTCAGAAACTCGGAGTACAACCGATTGTAACTTATCCCGTTCACGCAACAATTTTTCAAAAGTTCTAAACAGTTTCTGCCGATTAGCACCCGTTGCCATATCAATAAAATCGATAACAATCAGGCCACCAATATTACGCAAACGTAACTGCCGAACAATTTCTTCTGCCGCTTCCAGATTCGTCTTAAGAATCGTCTCTTCCAGATTTGAATTTCCGATAAAACGGCCGGTGTTAACGTCAACTACCGTCATCGCTTCGGTACCTTCAATTACGATAGATCCGCCAGAGCGCAGCGAAACCTTGCGGTCAATGGCTTCGTCAATCTGTCGCTCAATATCAAATTTATCGAATAACGGTGTTTTTTCCTGATAAAAGCGAATTTTATGGCCGTGTTCAGGAGCAATTTGCTTAACAAACTTATAAATTTGCGCATGCAGCTCTTTATTATCGCAAACCACCATTTCAACATCACTATCAAGATGGTCACGCACCACCTGGAGCCCTAAGGCTAAATCTTCATGTAACTTTGCTTGCGGCTGGCTTGCCTGGAAGCCTTTTTGAATCTCTGCCCAGGTATTAACGAGGTAGGTAATATCTTGACCAAGCTCTTTTTCATCTTTGTGTTCGCACGTGGTACGGATAATAGCACCCATGCCTTCTGGCAAACGGCTCCCCACCAGGTCACGCAGACGCTGACGCTCATCACGATCTTCAATTTTTTTAGAAATACCAATTCTTGGGATATTAGGCATCAGAACAATAAAGCGGCCAGGCAAGGTAAAGCAGGTGGTCAATTTAGCCCCTTTTTCACCTAACGGCTCCTTGCTTACCTGTACCAAGACAGATTCGCCTTCGTTTAATATCTTGCTAATATCGAGCCGTTGCTGAGGAGCGCGTTGTTCGCGGACAACTTCTTCTACCTCATCAATATCATCGCCGCCCGTCATTTTTTGCATAGCAAGTTCGCGATCAATTTCAGATATATGTAAAAAACCTGATCGTTCTTGGCCTATATCAACAAACGCGGTCTGTATACCAGGGAGTACTTTAACGACTTTACCCTTAAAGAAGCAGCGTTCAAGCGTTTGGGTTGCATGCGCTTCAAAATAAATATTTTGTAAAATATCGTCCTGCGTCACCGCAAGACGTGTCTGCCAAGGTGCAGCATTAATAATAATTTTTTTCATCGGTCCAGAAATCCAACTGTTTTAATTTTCTATATATAGTAATAATCCATTTAAAGCATACAACATTCATCTAAGAATAAGTAGAAAATCAACAAAATTTATGTTAAATTTCCACTTCAAAAGCTTTTGTATGCAACTTTTAGGAGAGGTTTATGATAAAAAATAGATTATTTATAGTGCTTGCCGTACTTTCTTTGGCACCAAACTGTGGCTGGCGCAAGAAAAACAACGACAAAACAGTAGCTGGCAACAGCAATTCTGGCTATAACAAGACCCAAAAATCGGTATTTGATGAAGATCTAGAGGCATTTGTTTTAGAAGAAGACCAAAACCCTTTTAGCAAACAGGGCAACAAAAAGGATGGCTCTCTCTGGAACCCAGAAGACCGCCAAGGTGATTTTACCACCATCTACTACAACTTTGACCGCTACGAAATCCGCCCAGACCAACAAATGGCTCTTGATGATAACGCAGCGAAAATCAAAGACGCAACCAAACAGGGCAAAACCGTTATGCTCGAAGGCCATGCTTGTACCGCAGGCGGATCAGCAAAATATAATATGACGCTCTCCGAAAAACGGGCAAAAACTGCCAAAGATTATTTGGTAAACAAAGGCGTTCCAGCTAACAAACTCAAAACAGTTGGTCGCGGTTCAGAAATGTGCAAAATTACCAGCGGCAGCATTGAACAACAAGCGCCAAACCGCCGTGTAGAATTTTATATTCTTGATTAATATTAAGTAACTCAACCACCAATAAAAAAGGGCTTGTCACTGCGACAAGCCCTTTTTTATGCATAAGATTTAAATTTTATTGCTCATCATCCAACTTGAAGTCATGTAGAGAAACATCTGAAAAATCATATGCAGGCCCACACAAAAGATAAAGCTGGTACCGAATGGTATCAACACTTTGACCAAATTTTCTTGTTCTAAACAGACCCCACATTCTGCACCCTTTTGTAGTAATTTCTACCGGCAAACAATCGGGGATAACCCCATAATCCTGACCCGCTATATTCGCTTCGCGATAATAAAATGTTTCAACGTCTTTCCGAGGATTATCAACTGCGCTATGCTCCTCTAGCACAACAAAGGGCCGGCCTATCGCAATGGCGCCGCGTTGAGCTAATGTCCATTTTTTTTCCTTTTCGCTAGCAGGCTCAGCTGTATGCCACTTTGTAGCATTTAAGGCTTGCATTAAAGCTTGATGGGAAAGAGCCTGCCCGACTTTTGTCGCTGGCTTAGAATTGTCATAATTTTCCACCACAAGGTCTTCGTAAAACCAAGGTTTTTCCTTGGGAATTTTTATTTTAGTTACTGCCTCCGCAATCGTAGGCAACAAAACAGCTCTGGCACTCTTGGTCATTGCGCTTGCCGAGCACACAAAAAACAGACATCCCAAAAGCTGCATCAGTACTATTTTCATTTGATTATTCACCATCAATCCCCCTCATGAAACATTATCGCACTGACTCTTTTTAGAATAAAACAAACCAGAAAACAAGCGCAATAAAAAATGCCCGCTCACGCAGGCATTTAAAAAGTTCATATATTTATAGGCGAGGTTTAAAGTTACTTATTAAACTGGATAGAGAAGCTATGCTTACGCAATAATAAACCATCTTCTACGTTATGGGTTATCGTATATTCGTGGCCACCAAAGCTGAGTTGCTCTTTATGATGCTGCCCTGCTTGACGATGTTCACTAAAAATTGGCATATGCACATTCAGGCGGGTCCAGTTATTATCAAGTAACATAATGCCTTTTGAGCGATTGAGCTTATTGAGCTCAGAAGTGTTTTTTGCTTCTTCTGCTATCAGTTCAGGGCGCCCGCGTATAATGATGCTCGATAAAAATTTACTTTTAATACTAGCATCAGATTCTAATAAGCGATAGCCCATAATGGCTAAGCCCACCGCGCCAACCTGGAGCGCATTTTTTTTGGTCATTTGTGTACGCAGAAATGGTATAACTGCTGGCAAAGACTTGGCGAGTTGCAGGGCTTTTACTGCCTGCGTTCGTACCACAGAACCCATAGCAGATGCCTGTTGCACCATGCCAAGAGACAGCGTAGTAAGAATAAGTAATTTTATGGTGTTATATTTCATAGTAAGATCCTTTATTATTATTCTTCATCGGTATTATTATTCCGATCAGCACCCGGCTCCGGATTTCTTGGCTGCTGTTGCTGCGCCCCCGGTTGCTGTGCTGCCGGTCCATTTTCTTCTATGGGTACAATAGCAGTTGTAGAAATATTAAACTGGTTCTCAGTCCGATTCACTTCTGCTTGGGTAGCCGTTCCATGTAATGTTTTATTAAGAGCACTCAAGGTAAATCGATACGTTTTAAAAAATAAGCCTTCTTCTATAGTCATGGCCAACACAGCATGCACTACTTTTCCTTGAACATTCTTTCTTGTTATAGCAAAAGAACCATGATGAATCGTTTTCGTAACCTGATCATCATCCAAAGTTCTTGTTGTTAGAATAGGTAACTCAGGAACATTATCATAACCAGTGGTACTAAAAATACGTTCGGTCCATTCTTTATTCGGAATATTCAAACTGGTAGTGGCGGGGGATCGCATCCAATCATCACGCACAAATAAATACGCCCCTTCTCTCACTTGCCTATCGGTTTTGCTCCATTTTTTAAAACGAGACAACCCATAAATACCTATACCGACAGCCAAACCAACAAGACAATTCTGCTTGGTTAGCAGGGATTTTGCAGAAAATGGTGCTGCCGGAGCAACCTGCACGGGCGGAAACGCCCAGTGGTGTTGCATAGCAGATGCCTGTTGCACCGTGCCAAAGGACAACGTAGTAAGAATAAGTAATTTTATGGTGTTATATTTCATAGTAAAATCCTTTATTGATTGCCTTCATCATCTTGCCCGCCAACATCTTGAGGCTCAGCGTCTGGAGCATCTGTTGCTGTTGCCGTATCGCGTGGCTGTTTCTGCTCTTTAGCCTCTGGCGCATCAGCTTGCAACACCAAACCTCGTCGCTCATCAGCAACATACGGGCTTTCGAGCTGCCAAGGCAACCCACCAGCAACTAGTTTGGTTTTTTCAAAATCATAGAGCTGTGGATTATCTAACGACATATTTTTTCGGCTTACGCGGAAGGTATACACCCAATAGAAACCATCCATATCAACTTCTACCGAAACTGATGTCCGCACCAATTGCCCGGCGCTGTTCAGCCCACTAAACTGGCTAAAAGCTGTTGCGACCGTTTTGCGAGAATCATCAGACAAGGTCAGGGTATGTTGCGTAAAATTTAAGGTCAGCGCTTGTAGAACCCCACCGGCATGGCGCCACAGAACAGGGGGACATGCAGGAAGATGTGGTGAAGGAATCCTTACTTGCCACACCTGGTCAGGAATAGCAAAACTATGGGAAACTTGGTCTCGGTAATATCTTCTGGCAATGTTATCAAAACTCCACACATCTCTAATTACCTGGGCATGGGTGCCTGCAGGTAAAAAGGTATCAGGAATAGCGGTATGTGCCGCAACAACCGGTTTTTCAGGAGCGACCGCTGCAATAAAGGCCATGACTGAAAAAAATCCCAACCCTAGGCAGGTTTTAGGATAGGTCATAATAAGTTTACCCAGCGATTGCGAAAGCGTAAGCGGCGCAACCACCAGATCATTTTTAGTTAACGTGCTTGTAACAGCAGCAGATACAGCGTTTGCCTGGCAATTCTGCCCGACCATGCTCATCAATACTAAAGAAAGCGTACTTATTTTTATGGCTTTATGTTCCATGCAACCCTAACTGAACCTGAAAGACAGGTATATATTAAAATTATTACTCTTTATTACTATACAAAGACAGGTAGAAAACGCAAAAGCCCCCCGTCTTCATTTGTCCGGGTCTTCAGACTCAGCAAGCTTCCGACTTGGCCAAGGCCTGGACGGACAGGCCGCCGGGCGGGCGTTACTTCCCTACGCAGAACTCTTTAAAAACCGCATCAAGTGCCGCTTCGCTTACCGTTTTACCCGTAAGCTCACTCAGCTCAATAAGCGCATCTTGCAACCGGTAAGATATAATCTCATATTGCACCACCGGCGCATGGCACAATTCGGTCAGCATCCGAACATGCTCCGCAAGCCGCGCCAAAAGCTGATGCTGCCGTTTATTAACTAAAAATGGTGATTCATGCACCTTAAATAACTCTTCTATATGGCCCGTAACAACCGTTAACAATGCCGGCATACCAACACCGGTAGCGCTGGAAACAGCGCATACCCGCCCCGCAAACTGATACGTATTCTGCTGCGGCATATCCGCCTTATGTGCCACAAAAATTATTTTATGCGCATGCGCCTGTACAATAGCGTCATAGGCAGCCTGCTCTTGGACGGTAAATTGCCGAGAAACGTCAACTACCAGTAATACTATGTCCGCCTGCCCGGCTTCAGCGAGCGACCGCTCAATGCCTTCTTTTTCAATAACGTTATCGGTGTCCCGTAACCCGGCCGTATCGATCAAAGTCCAATAGTTGCCATCATGGCATAAACTTGCCTCGATACTATCACGGGTAGTCCCCGCTAGGGGTGAAACTATCGCCCGCTTATTTTGTAAAAGTGCGTTGAATAGTGATGATTTGCCCACGTTAACCGAACCAAGAAGCGCAATCCGAACTCCTTCGCGCACCTGTTTATGTAGGGCATACGATTGTTGAATTTTAACTAATTTTTTGGAAAAACCGGCCAACTGTTCTCTGATTTCTTTAATGAAGTCACCTTCACCATCAAGAAATTCAAAGCTCGCTTCGCACCAAGCAATAGTCTTTACCAGCTGCCGTTCAAGCTCAGCAACCCAATGGGAAAACGTGCCCTCGAGCTGAGCTAATGATTTTTTGAGCGCCTGCTGCGTCTGTGCATGCACTAACTCATCAATCGCTTCTGCCTGCAATAAGTCAATTTTGCCATGCTGTAAAGCACGGCGCGTAAATTCACCCGGCTGCGCCAAGCGAGCGCCCCGCTCAATAGCAAGCTCAATGATCCGCTCAACAACAAATTGATTATTATGGCTGGTAATTTCTACCGTATCTTGACCGGTAAAGGTACGCGGCCCTCGCATCAATAAAAACATCACCTGATCAATACGATTGCCGGCGGCGTCCACCACCCACCCCGCATGGATAGTGTGTGTTGGTTGATCCGCTAATTTTTTAGTACGTGGCAACAAGGCTAATGTATCAGCAATGGCAACTGCCTGCACGCCAGAAATGCGAAGAAGAGCAATAGCTCCCGAACCCCGCGGCGTACAATGCGCTATGATAGTGTCTTCATCTTTGGTGTGGTACATAGCGAGAAAGTTCTAAAATATATAAAGTAAATTTTTAAATTACTGGTGCGTCAAAATAATTTTATGACGACGTAAGCCAGCACGGAAATTACGTTTTAACGCTTCCAAGAGCAATAACGCTAAACTTGCAAGCAAACGCTTTTCTTTTTCTGGGTCTGGTAAAATTGGCTGTTGCAACGTAATGCGAAGATATAAATTGTTAGGTTCTACCGTAAAGGTAATAACATCACGCTCTAAACCTTTAAGCACTTGCTGTAACCATTCTTCAGAATAACGCATCATCGCATCATTCCATTGCGCTTCTAATGGCTGGCGCGCCGGAGCTTGTTGTTGCTCAGCTGAGGCAGCAGAAGAAAACGCTTCAGGGTTTACCCGCTCAGCACGTTCAACGCGTTCAGGACGCTCTTGTCGCTGCGGAGATTCTTGTCTACGAATCGGTTGTTGTGGCTGGCGCTGTTCACGCGTATCAGGACGACGACGAGCCGGCGCTTTTTGTTGCGAAGCTACCGAGTAAGGCTCTTGACGATGGTTGGTCGTGCTTTTTTCATCAAAATAAAGAGCTATTTTTGCCGGATTAACGGTCATACCAAAAAAATTCTTTGTTGGTAGCTCTAATACTTTAACAGAAAAATCAGCAGGACTTCCTGCCTTAACCCAGCCTTGTTCAATTGCTTTTGCAATGGACGAGGCCTCATGCATAATCGATTTCATAGCGACTCACCTAAACGAAGGTTCGACAAGATGTTAAAAAAATGGAGCGGGAAACGGGATTCGAACCCGCGACCTTTGCCTTGGCAAGGCAACGCTCTAGCCAGCTGAGCTATTCCCGCAGTCAAAATGCTATTGCAGCAATTTTATCTGTATACTACCTTACCGAGAGCTAAAGCATTTGTCAAATAAGGATTAAACAATGATACAGAGCATACACGGAACCGTACGCGCAACTGAAGGTTCAACTATTACTATCGAGGTCAGCGGCATCGGATTTGCCTGCCAAGTAACTCATCCCGAGCTTTACGCACTCAATGCGCCAGCAGCACTCTATACCTACTTCCATTGGCATCAAGAAAACGGCCCGCAACTCTTTGGTTTTGCCACCACTCAAGAACGGCAACTTTTTGGCATTATACTAACCTGCGCTGGCATTGGCCCCAAAGTAGCCCTTTCTTTAATTACCCAATGTCCTCACAACCAGCTTGCAGCGGCCATTGCCCTGGGCGATGTTGCCCTATTAAGCTCACTCAAAGGCATCGGGCTCAAAAAAGCAGAGTCCATTGTGCTGCAGCTCCAAAGCAAAATGAAGCAGTATGTGCCTTCTGAAGAAAAAAGTGACGACCGCCAAAGCCAACTCCTTACTCAACTCAAAAACGTCAGCGATGTGCTTAGTTCGCTTAACTACAGCCGTCAAGAAATCAGTCAGGCTATCGATCACCTTAAAACTACTGCGGCATCAAGCCAGTTTGATGAATTGGTCCGTAAGGCCCTTGCGTACCTTTCCAAGGCCAGGGGGTAGGAAAAGCATGTGCTCTTCTTGCCTTTATTTTCCCCATTCTGCTACAATTAAAATAATTGCAAATATGTAAATTTATCTACCGGTGGAGATACCTGAGGTGAAAAAACAACTTTTATACCTGATATGTATAATTATTTTTGCTACTGGCGGCCTTTTTGCTATGCAAGGCCAAGATTCGCTGCTTAGTCGTTTCCCAGAAACAATCTTGGAATTCGGAGGCGCAGGAGCAGGGGTAGAAACTAAAACTCGCGCTGCCGGTGCGCGTGCCGGGGATAGCAAGTCTACTGCTGCTGAAAGCAAATCAGCTGCAGAACAAGAAGATGCTAAAAGCTCAACTGCAACAGAGAAGCTTCTCGAAAAAATAGGATCGCCAAAATGGCTTGAAACTTTTTCCTTCCGCCCTATGTTTTCAACCAACCCTGAGTATTTTTTAGACGAAGACGCCTTTGAAGCAATGCTTAGCCAGCACGTACCTTCAAAACAACATACAGGCGAAAGAGACCTTAGGACTGACTATTCTCGCACAAGAGACCAGCAAAAAGAAAAAGAGACCCCTTTCAGCGAACAACAAAGAAGAGACTATTTTAGTATTATTGTCAAAAGTCCTACCATACCGCTAGGAAAATTCTCAGCCAAACAGGTTATTTGTAGCGATAAAGACACACTCCCTCTCGGAAGTAAACTAACCTGGGCTATAAACACATTGTACAGGGTAATAAACAAAAAAAGCCCCACTGTTACCTACCCAGAGGTGGCGTACGACTACTCAATCAAAGAACCATTTAAAGGCGTTTTGCTTCAACTCCTTGCACAAGAAGGCTTACCACAGCAACAAATTGATGAAATATTACTACAAAGCGCAATCTTTGATGCGGGAATGGCAGCCTATAGAAATTCACCTGCATTTAAACTTGCTAAGTGGAAAGAACTAGCTCAAGTAGAGAAAGCTCTCTTTAAAGTGTGGATATCCTCAGCACAACCCCTTATTAACCTTTTTAACAAGCTCTACAAAATGCTACCTGCTGAATTAGAGAAATTTATTCGACGCAGCCGCATATCACCCGAAGACCTGACCTATAGCCTGGACGCTCAATCCTAAAATCTACAAAACAGGCCCCGTCGATGAATTGGCCCATAAGGCGCTTGCTTGCCTTTCCAAGGCCCGGGGTAACGTCGCATGCAGGGAAACCCCCCTTTTTACAATGGCTTTCTCCTCTAGTATAATTACTAATATAAATAACTAGAGCAGGGAGCCTGCATCAAAATAAGGGGATTTTATGAACTACAAACTTTTTACATTACTCACCCTCAGCTTATTGACAAGTGCCGCATCGGTGCATGCTATGCAGCAACCAGGATTGGGCGAATTAAATTTTCTTATAGGATTAGCAGAACTAGCCACGGCAGCTCCAACCTTTCAAGATGCGGTTGCAGCAACTACAAGCATCCGATCAGCCTACACAGCGCCTGTTCTACAAGATGCTGTTGCTGTCTCCACGAGCATCAATAGCGCATCAACAGCTCAAGTAGCTCCAGGGGCAGCGGATCAGTTATCAGCAAGCTCGGGCAGCGCAGGCCACGGCACCAAGCGCGTGCGTGGCGCAGGAGCATCTTCCCTAAGTAACGGCGATGATAGCGATTATCCAACAAGTTCTGCTGATGATTCAGACTACGATGAAGCACCGCCAGCTAAACGAGCTAAAACAGACGCACCAAGTACAAAAAGAATCGATTGCAACTACCTGGGCTGCGGAAAAAGCCTTGCCTCAAAGCAAACCCTCGCCATGCATATGCGCCGCCATACCCATCCCGGCGAAAAACCATTTGCCTGTAATCACCCTGGCTGCGATAAAAGATATGCCCATACAGCATCCTTGTATACCCACAAAGTAAGAATTCATAAGCTTGCTGCGTAAGCAGGTTTGTGAACCTGACGGATTGACAAAATTAACTATATCTGTATAATTAATAAATATAGAAAATTTAAAACAAACAAAGGGGCGCTTATGTTATTACGATCATTCCGCATATTCTGCACCATAGTTTTTGCGGCGACTTTCGTTGCTGCTTCGGCAGCACGCACACCAACAAAGCTTCCGCTGCGCATGCCAGAATCGCCCATTATTAAAGCTATAGAAAACCAATCAGCTTTTGCGGTTGCTGTTGCGTTGCAAGGCAGAAAAATTGATATTCCCGCCTACCATTCATACCCATCGGCCACCACAGAAACAGCCGCCAAATTTGGTAAACTTCAGAAAAAGCTCGCCAAATTAGCTTGTCTCAAAAAGATTGCCTCTGGCGCTGCACTGGTAGTACCGAAAGTTTCTCTTACGTCAGTAAAATATCATGATCAAATTATTGGCGATGAGCCTTATTTCCCCGACGAAGCGTTACAGCTGACGGTAAAAGATATTGAGTATGCCATTTGGCAAGATGAAACGGGCGTTATGTTCGCTCGCAAATTTGCCCCCGGCATGTTACGTGGCGAATGCTTGCCGCAAGTGCTTTTTAAATTGCCACTTATCGGACCTGGACCAAAAATAAACCAATCATCAACACGATTATTTGCGCTTATTGTCACCCAACTCGGGGAACTCGAGCTAGAAGAATGTGCCACACCATCAGAGTAACTAGCGAACTTCTATTTCAGCGCTAGCCGGTACCGGAATAGCATCTTGTTGTGCGACATTCCGTTTTGCGTGCTCTTCTAAACCAAGCTTAATAATCCGATCAATAAAATCCATCGGCTTGATACCAAGCTCAGCAGCCTGATGAAAAATGCAGGTCGCCGGCGTCATGCCCGGCAGCGTGTTAACTTCCAAAACTACTATGCGCTCATGGCCCGTTGGGCTTTCATCGGCTGTCTGGTAAAAACAATCAATCCGCGCATAACCTTTACATTGCAAAGCAACATACGCATCTTCAATAGTTTTCTGCGCTAAACGCAATACCGACGCCGGCAATAGAGCAGGGGTCTGATTTTCCCCAGCACCAGGTAAAAACTTCTCTTCAATAGACAAAATACCACCGCGGGCAATTGCTTGGCTTGGCGGCAAGGCCATTGCGGTATCGTTACCCAGCACACCGATAGTTAACTCAGTCCCCCCAACACATTCTTCAACCAAGGCATGCGTTCTGCCTGCAGAAAAAATGGCTTGCAGGGCATCGGCAAACTCTTGCTGATTGGCTGCTTTTTGCACCAATACACTGCAACCGTCATCGTGCGGCTTAATAATAAGGGGGAATTTTACCCTGTCACCAAATAATTGTTCGCAGGTCACTAAGCCTTGCTCGGCTGCTACTAAGGCACCCTGCGGCACATCAAAGCCACGGGCAGCCAAAAATTGCGCCGTTTTAAACTTATCCATACACAAAGCACTCGCCAACACCGAAGAGCCGTTATAAGGCATATCAAGCATTTCGAGCATGCCTTGCACCGAACCGTTTTCGCCAAGGCCACCATGCAGAGCAATAAACACAAAATCAGCTTTCTGCTTTAAATCTGTCCACAGAATTTTTTGCGCGCTCTCAAGGCCGGCTTCTATTTCATGCGTGGCGTTACGTACCAATAATTTTTGATCGATAATATAAGGCTTAAAATCGGCGCTCATAAACACCGGTACTGCTTCATACAGCTGCGGAGAAAGTTTATAAATAATATTTCTGCCCGATTCTAATGATATTTCTCGCTCAGCAGATGCACCACCAAAAAGTACTGCTATACGAATTTTTTTAGTATCCATAGATGTTTTTTTACTTTGTTGCGCCACAGCCGCTTCAAACAAACCAGACTGATGAATTTCTGTGGCAATTAAATGATTAATAAGTTCTGTATGTCCAATATTATGTTGCGCCGCCTGGGTAAACGCATAGCTTGAGGGTGCCATACCACTAAACGTATTAGGGTCAATAATCACCACCCGATTATCTTTGGTCAAAAAACCGTCAATACGCCCCAAGTTGGTAATCCCTAGAGCCTTGACCGTAGCAACGCAGGTACTTTGAATAGATGCTAATTGCTCTGGCGTGCAACGAGCCGGTGTATATTTATGTGCACGGCCCGGCATATATTTTTGATCATATTCAAACACCGCCGATTCGGGAACAATTTCAGTAGGCGATAAAGGGAATAATGCGCCCGTTGTATAATCAGTAATAACGGTACACGAAAATTCCATGCCTTCTATTTTTTCTTCGACAATAACCGCTTGTAGCCGGTCAGGGGTAATGGTAGCGGCATGTATAATGGCGTCTACTAATGCTGATTTTTCAGTAACAATGCGCACCCCAAGACTTGAGCCTTCTTGGCAAGGTTTTACAATCACCGGATAGGTCAACGCTGCTAACTGCGCCGTTAATAGGGCGTTGGAGTTTTGTTGCATCAGCAGGGCAACTTCATGGCGCGAAACTGCAATACCCTGAGGTACGGCAATCCCAGCCATTCGCAAAAAATCTTTTTGCATAATTTTGTTCATGCCCAAGGCGCTTGCAAAAACTTTGGAACCAAAATAGGGAATTTTTAAAACTTCTAAAAAACCCTGCATAGACCCGTCTTCAGCATAACGTCCGTGCATTGCTATGTAGGCAAAGTCTATATAATTGGCAAGTTCGTCCCACCCAATACTTTGCGCTTCGCGAGCGAGGCGATGTTCAAAATCAGCAGTTTTTCCGCGATGCAAAAAGCGCTCGGGCAAAATAAATAAAGCACCAGAAAGCTGCTGAAAAATGGGAACTATTATATAATGAGCCGTATCAAGATGGTCACAGATAGTTCTGCCAGAATTCAGCGAAACTTCTCGTTCAATCGACCGTCCACCCATCAAAACGCCAACGCGTAATTTTTGCATAAGTTCCAAATAATATGGTAAAAATAATTTCTCAGGTGTATAAGAACCATAGTTAGTTTATCAAAAGTTTATAAATAATATCACTAAAATTTAATAGATAACGTAGGGGGAATATATGATTTCTGATCAGTACCTAGTCTGGATAGACCTCGAAATGAGCGGGCTTGACGCGAACCGTGACGTTATCTTAGAAATAGCGACTATCATTACCGATAACAATCTCCAGATCATCGCCTACGGTCCATCACTTGTTATCAACCAAAAAGAAGAAATTTTGCAAGGTATGTCAGAATGGTGCGTTACGCAACACACTGCATCGGGGTTGAGCGACAAAGTCCGCGCGTCCACAATTACCGTACTGGAAGCACAAAAACAGACGCTCGATTTTATACAAGAATATTGCAAACCACAAACAGCAGTTTTGGCCGGTAACTCTATACATAAAGACCTTGAATTCTTGCGGTATTATATGCCAGACATCGTGAATTTTCTGCATTATCGCATTATTGATGTTTCGAGCGTTAAAGAAGTCGTCCGCCGTTGGTACCCGAACGATCCTAACTTTGAATTTAAGAAAAAGAAAAGCCACCGGGCGTTAGAAGATATCGAAGAATCGATACAAGAACTGGCCCATTATCGGAAATATTTCTTTAGAGAGTAGGCTCGTTAGTAGGAGCTTCGCAACAGCATGCAGGTTTTTTAGCCACGATATAACGTAACCATTTATACATACGAACAAAAAAGATCAGCTCTAAGAAAAGTATACTTTCTGCTGCCACCGCAATGCCAGCCATCAAATTCCCACAAAAGGCACCCATTAAGGCGAATGCTAACATCGCACCCATAATCAAGAAAAAGTTTTGAATAGCTAAGGGTATAGAAAGGCAGAGAAAATTTTCAATAAAATTCTCACCACCAATATTTCTATATTTTCTGAATAATATAATCATCAACAGGGCAAAAACTATGATGCCTGCCAACGGAAAAAACATGCTACCGACGCTATCTTTCATTTGCATAGCAAGTGCTTTCCGAGCTTGCTGATTGCTGATCACATTGACGACCATATCACGTAAATTAAGATATACAAGAATCACTAAAAATAGAGTAAACTTTGCTCGCTCAGACATCGTCTTATTCTTTAAGCCGGCCGCTACAGCCTTAACACTGAAAAAATTCATATAAAAACCTTGATGCAATTTAATTGTTAATTTTAGACAAGCATTATTAAATATGCCCAGAAATCAGCCATTTTTCAAATCTTCTTCCTCAAAGCAAGACGGCGCAGCCCGTCAGAATTGCCCGAGCTTGCAGGCCAAGGCTCTGCTGCTCAGCCACGGCTCGCTTGGCGACCAACAACTTGGTCGTGGGTAATGGGCATATTCTGCGGTGGAACCTGGCAATTCTGACGGGGCCTTTTGCGCCCCTGGTGATCCTGTGATAACCTGGTAAATAAGTGAAAATAGCCAGAAAACTCCTAGGGAGCCGTAATGAACACCAAAAAACTTATACTTTTAACCTGTATCAGCCTTGTGGCAAACGGATCCACACCACTTTACCCTGTGGGCGGACGCCTTGAGACCATACAAAATCTTTTCAAAGACCATACGGCTCCTGAAAATAACAACAGAAGACGCAAGGAAATCTATTGGACTAAAAAATTAACTTTTGGTGCAGGAACGGTCACCGGCGCCCTGGTGGCCACGGTCAACACTCTCAAAAACCTGTATCAAAAAAAGCCAATCTTGGGCACCACAAAAGATAAAGCTCTGGTTTTCGGCTCACTGGCAACCAGCCTATTTTCTGGCTATAAGTGGTATACCCTAGCGCCGTTACTTAAAAAGGTACACCGCCCTGTTCAACCTGAGCCAGCAGCCGCTGAGCAAGAACAAGATGATGCAAAAGATACCCAACAACAAGAACGTGAAGCGCAAGAACAGGCAGAAAGAGCCCGCCGAGAAGCGCGCGCAACTCACGAAGCTGCTGAAAGGCGCGCACAAGAAGCAGCTCAATTAGAACGTGACCGCAGAGCGGCCGAAGCAAAAGTTCAGGCTGAGGCTGAAGAAAAAAAATGGCGCCAAGAAGAAGCAGAAGAGTTACGCCAACGACAAGAGCGTGAAGCAAAAGAAAACGCTGATAATGAGATACTATTTGCTGCAAGATTAGCCGAAGCAGAACGCCAAGTTGCGGCTGATGGGGAGCACAAGGAAGCAAAAGCACACCTTGCCGAATTTGAAGCACATAAAAAATTACTTCAAGGCATTTTAAATCAGCGCAGACCAGCAGCAGAAGAAGCTCTTAAACTAGGAGCTCACCCAATAAGCTTTGCCGCATATGAAGCATTAGTACATGCAGATATTGCGGCGTGTAAAACGTATCTTGATGCCTGGCACCAGCATGCAGACCTATCCCCAGCAGAAAAAACTGCTACGCTTGAAATGTGCAGAGAAATACTAGAACACAATAGCAATATAAAGCCCTATGAGTTCCATCAGCACGGCTTTGAATACGCAGCAGAATTCAATGCTCTCATGGAACCTTTCTGGAAATTACAAGCAGATTTAGATGCAGCGCAAATGGCACTCATAGGTCTTAACGCAACAGACATTACCCGCACACGTGACTTGTGGCACCGCCTGGGAGCAACAGTGACCAGGGAAACAGGCCACCCTGCAGCCCGAACAATACAAAATTTTTATGCACCGCATATCGATGCGTTACAACAGGCCGCAGCCCTCGGAAACAAATTGGCGCAAGAGCACGTTGGCAAGCTACAAGGTGTTTATTACGTCACCATGGTAAAGCCTGATTAAAAATTAAAACTAAATCCAAAAATTAGGACGCCTTCATGAACAATAAACTTTTACTCATTATTATCAGCATAGGCAGCGGCGCTAGCGCCAGCATGCTGCAGGGCGTAAGCCCTCTAACAACTATTAAACTTGCGCGCAAAGACCATACCACTGAGCGGTATAACAACGCGCAAAAAAGGCGTATTTATGAGGCCAAACATACCGTATATGAATACGGACAACTTCTAAGTGGGGCGGTAGGTACCGGTTATTACCTCAAATCCGCTTATTCATTTATGAAACCAACGTTCAAAAAAGATATCGGTATTTCCATTGGCGCTACTCTCGTAGGTGGCTTATTTAGGTGGAAACAGAGCTCATTGCGTGCATCATTGCCCGCCCTAGAAGCGGCTGAACGTCACGCTCGTGAAGCTGAACAACAAGCAAAAATTGACGCCGCCGTACAACGAGCAGAAGCTCAAGAAGCTTTAGAACAAGACAGAATACAACAACAAGAAGAAGTTGCCCAACGAGAGCGTGACCGCAAGGCGGCTGAAGCAAAAGTTCAAGCTGATGCTGAAAGAGTTGCGGAAGCAAAAAGAATCGCTAACGAACAAGCCATGGCACAACGGCAAGAACAACAACGCAAAGCAGAACTTATGACAGCTGCGCTGACTCCCGAACAACGTGCTGATATAAGAGTATGTAAAGACCTGGACCATGATCTTCAGAATAAGACAACAAGAACTCAACACTATACTATCTTGGCCTGCTGGAGGCTGGCTGAAAAGTTACGCGCCAATGCTTCGTATGCTCCATCTGAAGAAGAACAAGCTGTCATAAGAGACTTTAGATCCTTAGCTCAACAAGCTATTCAAGATATTGATGAGTTTAATCCACAGGCTGACGTAGGAAGAACTATCGTTAAAACTCTGTATGCAATGCTCAGACATAGTAATCATTGCGATATCTTCCCTATAGAGAAGCGAACGCTGTGTGATGATACCACCACAAGAACTATGTATGGCTTACAGCGCGTTAGAACTCCTGTTACACCGGGCTCATATCAATTTACTGAATCAGATTCAGTAACACCAGGCTTACAACAACTGCTGGCCGATAAATATTTAAACTATGCGCGCTATCAAGAGGCAATGAGATATGCTGCGTACCTATAATAAATCCTTCTTACTCCTTGGCATCAGTATCTGCGCAGGCGCTGCACCGCTCCATAGCGCAGGCCCTCTAGAAACTATTAAACTTGCGTGCAAAGACCATACCAGTGAACGTCATGACCTTGCACACAAAAGGCATATTTATACCGCCAAACATACGGTATATAAATACGGACAACTTCTGAGCCTTGCGGTAAGTACCAGTTATTCCGTAAAGATGGGTTATTACTTTATGCGGAAGCAAATTTTAAAGAAAAACCTCGGTATTACCGCCAGCGCTCTCCTGACCAATTTCTTCTTTGTGTGGAAGAAAAACTCTCTGGAAGCATCATTGCCTGCTCTAGAAGCAGCCGAACGGCAAGCCCGAGACGCTGACGCTCTACGTTTATTACAACAGAAGCAAGAACGCGAAGCGCAATTAGCCGAGAAAGAGCGCAAGAAACAAGAAGATATTCAATTAGAACACGAGCGCGCAGAACGTGAAGCACAAAAAGCTCATGAAGCTGAAAAAAAAGCAAAACTTGATGCCGCCGCAGAACAGGCTCAGAATAGAGCTACTGCTCGTTCAGAGCGAGAGAATAAAAAACGAGCCGATAAGTTACCAGCACAAGCTGCCTTTAAACAAGAACAACGCCAAAAAGCTGCTGACGCAGCGCGCGCGGCAGAAAAACTGGAAGCAGAACACCTCGCAGAACAAAAGCGCCACATAGATGCTCTGACCGACGAGGAACGTAGTGATATAAAATTTATGCATGATCTTGATGCACGGCTTAAAGACCTTCCAAAAGATCAGCAAAAAACAATCCAAGATGCATGGCCTGTCGCGAGCATGATATCTAAAGGTGGAACAATATATTTTAGGAATACGCAAGAGAATCCGCAAAGAGCGCAGCTAAATTTTGTTGTTGCCAGAGTCAAATCATTGACAACCGAAGCCATTAAGGAACCCAATACTCCTTCAAGAGCAGCTCTCACGGTGGTTCTATGTGCTATTCTCGTATATTCTAATTATTACAAATCTGAAAAAAAATCGAATCAACATGCAAAACTATGCAATCCTGATGTCGCTCGGCAGATGCGCGAAAATCAGCGCATTTTCCTTGATGGGGAATCATCTGATTCGATAACACCAGGGATTATAGATCTACTATCCTATAAATATTTAAAACCTGCAGTCTACGCAGAGAAGATGAAATATGCTGAATACTTATAATAAATTTTTCTTACTCCTGGGCATAAGCGCCTGCGCAGGCAGCACACCGCTCCACGCCGCTGGCCCTATAACTACCATGAAGAGCGTGTTCCAAGACCACACCAGCAACCGCCATGACCTTGCTCACAAAAGGCATATTTATACCACCAAACATACGGTATATAAATATGGACAACTCCTGAGCCTGATGGCAAGTGGAGGTTGTTTAGCGAAAATGGCCCATTCGTTGAGGCACAAGCCAATTTTAAAGAAAGACCTCGGCATTATGACCGGTTCTGTCCTGACCAATCTCTTCTTTATGTGGAAGAAAAGCTCTCTGGAAGCATCATTGCCTGCTCTAGAAGCAGCCGAACGGCACGCCCGAGACGCTGACGCTCTACGTTTACAACAGAAACAAGAACGCGAAGCGCAATTAGCCCAGAAAGAGCGCAAGAAACAAGAAGATATTCAATTAGAACACGAGCGCGCAGAACGTGAAGCACAAAAAGCTCGTGAAGCTGAAGAAAAAACAAAACTTGATGCCGCCGCACAGCTGCTGGCTCAGAAAGAAATTGCTCGCCTACAAGAAATAGCTCTCGATGAACAACGATACAAAGAACGAGAGGCTGACTTCCAACGCAAAGCAAAAGATCGCGACGCGGAGAAAAAACGGAATCTAGATGCTCTAAAAACTCTGGGACGCGCGGCTCTAGCAGCTCTAAATCCCGCTCAACGTGCTGATATAGAGAATATGCGTATGATCGACTTGGAGATTCAAAAGCTTTCCACAGACCAGCAGGCTACGCTCCAAGCCGGATGGCATATCGCTGAAAAATTACGCCAGAATGCATCATACTCTCTATCCCAAGAAGAACAAGATGTCGAAAAAAAGATCCATATCTTGGCAAAAGAACTTCTAAATAATCTCTTCAGGGATCCTTCGAAGCAACAAATCACTGAAGTTCTGTTCGCCATGCTCATGCATTACGGTCATTTTAAGAAAAAATTGGACCAACAAAAACTATGCTGTGCTTATTTCGTTAAAAAAAAATCAGGGCATGTCCAGCTCGCGGACTTGCTACGCAAGGAACAGACTGTTCATATTACGCAGAGGCGTGGGCGTGATTCAGTAACGCCGGGCTTGCAACAATTACTGGCCGATAAATATTTAAACCCTGCTCGCTACACAAAGGAAATGGAATATGCTGGGTACCTATAATAAATCCTTCTTACTCCTTGGCATCAGTATCTGCGCAGGCGCTGCACCGCTCCATAGTGCAAGCCCTCTAGAAACTATTAAACTTGCGTGCAAAGACCATACCAGTGAACGTCATGACCTTGCACACAAAAGGCATATTTATAC
>Ga0163144_10005180_pt1 | contig 29066 bp, 24 predicted proteins | sample OliLak19BULKMAT1_FD_123175 | JGI IMG/M metagenome (GOLD analysis project Ga0163144, IMG submission 123175) | Freshwater microbial mat bacterial communities from Lake Vanda, McMurdo Dry Valleys, Antarctica - Oligotrophic Lake LV.19.BULKMAT1 | ecosystem: Environmental > Aquatic > Freshwater >...
CCGGGACGGTTCAGCCGCGCGAACTCGCGGGCCGGCAGGATTACCGCGACCGGAACGTCTTCACGATCGACCCGGACGACGCCAAGGATTTCGACGACGCGCTCTCCTATGAGGTGCTCGGCCAGGGCGAGGTGCGCGTCGGTATCCACATTGCGGATGTCTCGACCTACGTCCGGCCCAACTCCGCCCTCGACCGCGAGGCGCAGCGCCGCGGCAACTCCACGTATCTCGTCGGCGTGGTCGTCCCGATGCTGCCCGAAAAGCTCTCGAACGGTCTCTGCTCGCTCGTCGAGGCGCAGGATCGGCTCTGCAAGGCGGTGTTTCTCACCTTCGATCGCAAGCACCGCCTCAAGGAGACCACCTACGCCAACACCGTCATCCGCTCGCGCAAGCGTCTCACTTACAAGCAGGCCTTTGCCTTCATGTTCGAGGACAACCTCGAGCGCATCCGGGCACTGCCGCTGCCGCCGAAACATCAGACCGGCTCGACCGGCCGCGCCCTGCGGGATCTCACCGACGGCGAGCTGCGCGATCTCCAGGCCTGGATCCGCGCCCTGTGGGCCATCGCCCATCAGCTCCGGAAGGATCGCATGGCGCACGGCAGCCTCGACCTCGACATGCCGGAGACGAAAATCTTCGTCGACGAAAAGGGCTACGCCGATCGCCTCGAACGCATCGAGCACGACGAGAGCCACCAACTGATCGAGGAGTTCATGCTCGCGGCCAACGAGGCGGTCGCACGGCTCACCCGCACGCACAAACTCCCCTCACTCTATCGCGTTCACGACGATCCCGATGTCGAAAAGCTCAACGAGCTGCGCGACCTGCTGGCGACGTTTCACATCAAGGTCAGCGATCTCTCCCGGCGCGCCGAGCTCGTCCGCCTGCTCGAGCTGCTGCACACGCACCCGCAGGGCTACACGCTCCGCACGCAGTTGCTGCGCAGTCTGAAGAAGGCCGTGTATCGGCATACTTCGGACGGCCACTTCGGCCTGCACAAGAAGGACTACACCCACTTCACTTCGCCGATCCGGCGATACTCGGATCTCGTCGTGCATCGCGTTTTCGACGCCTACCTCGCCCAGCACGGCGGCCAGCTCGCCGCCGGCGGCGGCGCCGCCCGCTACGATCTGCCCCGTGTCACGCAACTCGGCGAGCACCTCAGCCTGACGGAGGTGAACAGCGCCGAGGCCGAGCGCGACAGCGTGAAGGTGAAACTGCTCGAATTCTTCGAGCGCGAGCTCGACAAGACCCCGCGCACGAAGTTCGCCGCCGTCATCACCGACGTGCGCGCCAACGGCTTCTTCATCGAGTTGGTCGAGTCGATGACGTTTGGCTTCGTCTCGAGCCAGGAGCTGCGCGACGACTATTATTCGCTCAACACCGGCGGCACCGCCCTCGTCGGGCGGAAAGGCAAGCGCCGCTACGAACTGAACGGCCGGCTCGACGTCGTCGTCGAGAAGGTGGATCGCTACAAGCGCTTGATCGACTTTCGGCCAGCTTGACGCGGGCCGCGGCGCTCGGCCGCGATCCGAATGGTTTGCGCGCCGGCCCGACGCGCGTTCCCTGGCTTTCCGCATGACACACTACGACTTCCCCGCCCGGTTCTGCGCACTCTACGAAAAGGCCGTCGCCCGCTTCGCCGAAGGCAAGCGCGGCACCGATGCGATCTGCACGGCGGACGAAGCCGCGTTCCTCGCCGCCAACGGCATCACGCCCCAGAACCTCTACGACTACGCCGAGGATCATCACGGCTACGAGGGCGAGCCCGGCATGGCCAACGCCCTCGCGATCGAGCTCGTGCGTCGTGACTATTTCCTGAACGTGCAGGGCGGCCGCCCGTCCGCCGTCACACTCGACGACACCACCCTGCCGGCGAAGACCGACGCCGTGCGCGGCATCGCCTGGCTCCCGCGCCTCCTGCCGAAGGCCCGCGCCAAGCTGCGCGGGGAGCTGCCGCCCTCGCTGATGTATTGCTGCGGCGGAGACCGCCGTTTTTTCCAGGAGCACAATATCCTGCCGGCCGAGTTCCTCGCGCTTGTCTGGCGCCATGAAAACGACGGTGGCACGATCGTCGAGTGGGTCGCCCGGCGCAAGGCCGCGATTTAGTCGGCCACGGTCCACCCCGGCGAAATCTCCGTCCTTCCAGCTTGGCATGCACCGCGCTGTCGACGCGGCGGCACTCGGTCGATTCGAGGCGGGCCGACGCACCGCACTCTGCATATCCGCGATCGTCCCGGTGCTATAAGCAATGGACTGGCGAACATAAGTCTCGCTCGCACTTCACCCGCCGTTCTATTCCTCCGTGCAGCTCAGTAGTCTGTATACTCGCGGTTACCCCGCCGCGTTTCCCTCCATCCCAACGCCGCAGCGGTCCAGCCGGTGCCAGCTTACTTATTGTCGGTGTTTTCCATCCTGCCCGCGTTGCGCGGCCGAACAGCGCATTGCGTCTCCCAACCAGCCTTGCCCGGCATTGCGCTCGTTGCGTTGTGCGCAATAGGCGGGGCCGTCTCGGCGGCGGCACAGACAAACTCCACTCCACCGGCAAGAAACGCGCTCGGTGACGAACTCCGCTGGCTGAAAGCGGAAAAAATCATGGTCACGTCGGTGTCGAAGCATCCCGAGGATGCCTTCACCGCCGGTGCTGCCGTTTCTGTCATTACCTCGGAGGAGTTGCGCCGCTCCGGCGTTCGCACGCTGGCGGACGCCCTGCGTCTCTCGCCCGGCATGCAGGTGGCCAACGTCAACAGTAACGTCTGGTCGATCAGTGCGCGTGGCTTCAACGACCAGTTCTCCACCAAGCTGCTCGTGCTGATCGACGGCCGCGCCGCTTATTCACCGGCGATCATGGGCCTCTACTGGCACGCCCAGGACGCGCTCTTCGAGGATGTCGAACGGATTGAGATCGTCCGCGGCCCGGGCGGCACCCTTTGGGGCTCCAATGCCGTCACCGGCATCGTGAACGTCATTTCGAAATCCTCGCGCGACTCGCAGGGCACGTTTTCCACCGCTGGCGTCGGCAGCGAGCAGCAAGCGTTCGCTGCCGTTCGCCATGGCGGCAAGCTGGGCAATAACGGAACGTATCGCGCCTACGCCAAGTTCGACGCCTTCGACGACAGCGCTTCCAGCGGATTCGCCCCCGCGCTCGCCCCTCGCCCGGCCCCCGGTGCCGCCCGCGATAGCTGGCGCCGCGCCATGACCGGCTTCCGCGCCGACTGGGTTCTTCCCAGCGACAATGTCACCATCCACGCCGACTACTTCCGGGCCAATGTCACTTCGCAGACGTTCGTGCCCAGCCTGCCGACGTTTTCCAATGTCATCGAGAACGAGGATATTCGCGTCGATCGCATCAACCTCGTTTCAAAGTGGACGCATCTCCTGCCGAACGACACGGAGTGGCAGTTGCAGGCCTACTACGACTACCTGCAGCGCCCGAGCAATCTCTTCAACTATCGCTTCCACTCGGTGGACCGATTTTCACCACCGCCTCCGGCTGGTGGAACGTCATGAGGTTACCTACGGCGCGAATTACCGTTTCTACGACGATCTCCAGAAACAGAATAATCCGAATCTCTACTTCTCGGAGCCGTCGCTGTTCATGCAGATGGTCAGCGCATTCGTGCAGGACGACATCACCCTCGCCCCCGACCGCCTGCACGTCGTCATCGGCACGAAGGCCGAGCACAACTATTTCTCCGGCTGGGAAATCCAGCCGAGCGCCCGGCTCATTGCGACGCCCTCGCCGCGGAACACAGTCTGGGCCGCCCTCTCGCGCGCCGCGCGCACACCGTCGCGCACCAACCGGCACGTGCGCATCAACACCCTGACGCCCTCCCTCGGCGTCTTCCCGCGTGGCTTCGGCCACGATGATTTCGATTCGGAAAAAGTGCTCGCCTACGAATTTGGCTACCGCGTCAAACCCGTGGAGCGGCTGAAGCTCGATTTCACCAGCTATTATTTCCACTACTCCGATCTCTACAACCCGGTCGCCGTTCCGAGCCGCATCTCGTTCCCCTTCGGACCGCCCGCCCCCGTCGTCCTGCCGATCGATTCGCTGAGCGACGGCAAGGCCAACGCCCACGGCCTCGAGTTCGCCCAGGAGCTGCGGGCCGCGGAATGGTGGCGTATCCGCAGCGGCTATACCTATTTCACCGTGGGTGACGTGGTGCGCCAGGACAACCGCCCCAACGCCACGCCCCGCCACGCATTTTTCCTGCGCTCGTCGATGGATCTCGCCCGCGACATCGACCTCGATCTCTGGGGCCGCTGGGAGGACAAAGTGCCGTCCCGGCAGCTCGCGGCTTACGCCGACCTGGATGTCCGCATCGCCTGGCACCCCAACGCCAATTGGGAATTCACCCTCGTCGGCCAGAACCTCGCGCGCCGCCGGCATCGCCAGTTCGCGCCACCCGATCTCACCCTCGCCACCGTCGTCACGGAAATCGAACGCGGCTTCTACGCCCAGGTGACTTACCGCCACTAGCCGCGCCACCGCCGCTCCGCCCACTCCGCCACGCTCACGACCATGGAAAAAAATATGAGGCCATCGTAATTGGCACCGGATTCGGCGGAGCCATCAGTGCGTGCCGCCTCAGCAAGAAATGGCCCGGCGGCGGCGTGCTCGTCCTTGAGCGCGGCCGGCGTTACCCCAAAGGTTCCTTCCCGCGCACGCCTCACGACATGTCGCAGGGCTTCTGGAACGTCCCGGAGGAGCCCCACCCGCGGCCACTCGATATCGAGGGCGGCGCCAGCACGGGGCTCTTCGACATTCGGGACTACGCCGAGATCGATGTTGTGCTCTGTGCCGGCTACGGCGGCGGTTCCCTCATCTACGCCAATGTCTTTATGGAGCCCCCGGTCGAAGTCTTCGACGAGCGCTGGCCCGCGACCTGCAAGAAAGATCAGCTTCAGCCCTACTACAAAGTCGCGAAGGAAGTGCTGGGCTCGCGGCCCATTCCGCTGAACGGCGATCCGCGCCGCCGCGTCCAGCGCACCGAGGTGTTTCAGCGCGTCGCGCGCGACATGGGCCGTGATTCCGAACTCGTCGATCTCAATGTTTTTTTCGGCAACGATTTCGCGAATCCCCTCCCCATCGGTGAGCAGGACAAGAACCGCTATGGCGCCACCCAGACCTCCTGCGTGTATTGCGCCGAGTGCGACATCGGCTGCAACACGCACTCGAAAAACACCCTCGATCTCAACTACCTCTTCGTCGCCGAGCACCGCTACGGTGCCGAAGTCCGCACCGAGACTCTCGTCCAGAAAATCGCGCCGCTGAACGCCGGCGGCCAGGATGATCCGCCCGCCGACGGCACCCATGGCTTTCGCATCTACTGCCGCTCGCTCATCGAGAGCGTCGATACATCTTTCGTCACCCAGCGCGTGGTCCTTTCGGCCGGCACGCTCGGCTCCACCGAGCTCCTGCTGCGGTGCAAGGAAGTCTTCGGCACGCTGCCGCACCTCAGCCCCCGGCTCGGCCAGCAGTTTTCGGGCAACGGAGATTTCCTCTCCTTCGTGATGCAGGGCACGCAGGCCTCGAACCCAAACTACGGGCCCGTCATCACGCAGCGCACCGACTTCAACCTGTTCAAGAACTTCGACCGCGACCGCGCTTTCGTCCTCGAGGATGCCAGCTACCCCCACTTGCTCGCCTGGTTCATCGAGGGCATCAAGCCGCCCCACATGCGCGCGCGCGGCCTCAAGCGCGCGGTTTTGTCCTTGTGGCAGCGCTTCAAACGCTACCGCGGGGGCAGCGTCGCGGGTGCGCTGCGCGAGACGCTGACCGACGACGTCTCCTACGACACCAACGTCCTGCTCTGCATGGGCCTCGACCGGGCGGACGGCGAGATGCGGCTCCGCGAGGGCCGGCTCGATGTGCGCTGGAAAATGAAGAGCGCCGCCAAGCTCTACCAAGCCATCCTCGACGCCGGTCGGGCCTTCAAAGCCAAGGTGAAGGCCGGGTGCTTCATTCCGTTGCCGTCGTGGAAGGCGAAACACAACGTCACCGTGCATCCGCTCGGCGGTTGCGTGCTGGGTGACACACCCGCCACCGGCGTGACCAGTGCGGCCCGCGCTAATTTCGGCCAGGTCTTCAACTACCAGGGCCTCTACGTCGCCGATGGGGCGCTGATTCCCACCGCGGTCGGAGCCAATCCCACCGCCACGATTTCCGCCCTCTGCGAAATGGTCGCCGAGGGCATCACGGGGCAGGTCCCCGACGCCAGCCTTTGATCACGCCGTTTTCCCCTTCATGAGCACACCCATCTCCGTCGAGTTCACCGAAAAAATGCGCGGCTTCGTCACGCGCGGCGAGACCGACTGCGAAACGGGGTTCGACAGCGGCAAGGCCGCCGGTTCGGCGATCATGTTCAAGCTCACGATCATCGTGCCCGACGTGGATCTCTTCGTGGAGTTCCCCGCCGAGGAAGGTCGCGCGGAAGGCTACGTGGAATGGGCGCAGGGCGGCGGACGCCTCGCGGTCGAGCGCGGCATGTTCAACTGCTTTGTCGACGTGGGTAACCCCATCTCGAACGTAAGGAACATGCGTTACCGGCTTTTCCTGCGCAACCCCCAGGGCGAGCTGTTCACCTTCAGCGGTCACAAGGAAGTGAAGGACGACGCGCGGCCCGACCTGCTCGAGACCTGGAAGGACACGAGCACGCTTTTCACCCAGATATTTTCCGGCCACGTCTCCGCCGCCCAGGAAGCCAGCGCACCCCTCATCGCCAGTGGCGTGCTCCACATCGTTTTCTGGGAATTCCTCCAGCAGCTCACGACGTTCGAGGCCAAGGGCGGAACGAAGGTCCAGCAGGGCGCCGCAATCGCCAAGTTTGGCCAAACCTTCCTCGGCAACTTGCTGGATGTCTACGCGCCGCGCTTCCGCACCTTGCAGGCGACGGGAGAAAAGAATGGCCGCACCATCCCGCAGTTCACGCTCGCCGGCGTGCCGCACGCGAAGGCGACGACTCACCCCATCACGACCAACGACGGCCTCGGCCTGAGTTTGCTGCGCTTCCAGCACCTGGAGGCGCCCGAGCCCGACGACGTCGTCATGCTGCTCCATGGCCTGACCACCTCCACGGACATGTTCATCATGCCCGAGCACAAGAACCTCGTCACGTATCTGCACGAGCACGGCTACTCCGACGTCTGGTCCTTCGATTGGCGCGGGAGCATGCGGCATCCCTATAACACGACGCCCAACAACTTCAGTCTCGACGACATCGCACTCTTCGACGTCCCGGCCGCCGTCGCCGAGATCCGCCGCCACATCGGCCCCAAGCGCCGCCTCCACGTGATCTGCCACTGCGTCGGCTCGCTCGGCTTCATGATGAGCCTCTACGGCAAAGCCGTGACCGGCATCTCCAGCGTCGTCTCGAACAGCATTTCCCTCGTTTGCCGCATGCCGGGCTGGTCGAGCTTGAAGCTGTCGCTCTTCCCCTTCGTCTGGTCGTATCTCCTCCGCTGGCCTACCCTGAATCCCAACTTCGCGACCCTGCCCGGCCCTGGCATCGCGCAAGGCAAACTCTTCGCCAAGGCCGTTTCGCTTTTCCACGGCGAGTGCGACGTCCCCGCTTGTCACATGTGCAGCATGATGTGGGGCGCCGGTAAACCCGCGATGTGGCAGCACGAAAATCTCGCCGACGTCACCCATCGCCGCACAGGTGACCTCTTCGGTGCGATTTCCTCGAGTTACTTCTGGCACGTCCGGCTCATTCGCCAGCGCGGCATGGCCGTGAAGAAGGATTTGACCGACCCGAAATACGCCGCGTTGCCGAACAGCTATCTCGAGTGGGCCGGCGAGATCACTACCCCCACGCTTTTTCTCTCCGGCGAATACAACAAGGTCTTCGCCGACTCGAACGTCGCCGCCCACGAGGCGCTCAACAAGATCAGCCCCGGCAACCGCAACGAACTCCGCGTCGTAAAAGGCTACGGCCACCAGGATGTCTTCATGGGCAAGGACAACGACCGCGACGTCTTCCCGCACATCGTCGAGTTTCTGCGCAAACACTCGCACTGACCGCGCTCCGTCTCTGCCCGCATGCCCGCCGCCACGTCTCTCCGCGCGCTCGTCGTGCTCGCCGGCGTCTTCGAGCTCTTCACTGCGCTCGGCTCGCTCTTCGCCGCATCGCTGCTCAAGCGTTGGTTTCAGCTCCCGGCCGATTTCGATGTCTTCTACCTTCAGCTCACCGGCAGCTATCAATTCATTATCGCCGCCGGCCTGTTGCTCGGCGGCTTCGGCCACTCGGATCTCCGCTCGGTCGCGCGGCTCGCCATCGTGTTTCACGCCGGCTTCCTCGCCTTCGCCGTAGCGGCGACCCTCGGCGCTTTTCCCGTCACCGGTCCCGCGCTCGGCTATATGCGCGGCTGCATCGGCTATCACGGTGTGATGCTCGTGCTGACGGCAATCGCATTGAAACGCTGCGGTTTCACGTGGTTCGGCCCCGTCGCCCCCGCGTCAACTGCCGTCTGAACTCCTTACCCCCATGCCCACCCTGACGCGTCAAACCTACATCATCTCGGACCTTCACCTCGGCGGCGTGTATCAGCCTCCGGGTCGCGGCTTCCGACTGTGCACGCATGCCGACGCGCTCGTGGAGTTCGTTGCGCTGCTCACGGAAAAACCCACCACCGGTCCCGCGATCGAGTTGATCATCAACGGCGACACGGTCGACTTCCTCGCCGAGCAGAATGTCACCGGCGAGAAGTGGACGCCCTTCACCGCCGACCAGACCGTGGCCGCGCAGAAGCTCGATGACATCGCCGGTCGCGACCGCGGATTCTTCGCCGCGTTGAAGGCCTTTCTGGCGAAGGGCCACCGCCTCGTCATCCTCCTCGGCAATCACGATCTCGAACTTTGTTTCCCACTCGTCCGCGCGCGCCTCGAGGCCCTGCTCGGCGTCGACGGACACTCCGACTTCCAGTTCATCTACGACGGCGAAGCCTATGTCGTCGGCAACGCCCTCATCGAGCACGGCAATCGCTACGATCAATTCAACGTCGTCGATTACGACGCGCTGCGCCGCATCCGTTCACTGCTGTCCCGCCATCAAAAGGTGCCGGAGAAATATGAGTTCAACCCGCCCGCGGGCAGCAAGATGGTCTCCGAGGTCATCAACCCCATTAAGGAGAACTACCGATTCGTCGACCTGCTTAAGCCCGAATCCGGCGCCGTCGTGCCGCTCCTGCTCGCGCTCGAGCCGAAATACAAGGCGATCATCACGCGCGTCGCCACGCACGCACTGCAGTCGACGCAGCATCGCATGGAGAAGCCAGCGCTGCCCGGCTTCGGCGGCGACATCCACTCGAATCCCGGCGACGACAACGGCGACTTCGGTTCCGACATCAGCACCTTTTCTTCGCGCCCCGCTCCGGCTGCCACTCCTGCACCCCTGGAGCAGCTCCTCTCGGGCGTCCTGGGATCCCAGGCGGCGGCCTTCGAACGACAAGCTCAACTCGCCCCGCCGGACGACGCGATCGGCTCCGATATCAGCACTTTCGATACCGTGGTCGGTTTTGCGGGACTGCTGCTCTCGGGCAATTCCGCCACGTTGCAACAACGCCTGCCGGCCCTGCTCATCGCGATGCGTGCGCTGAAGCACGACCTGTCGTTCGACCCAAAAACCGAGGGAGCCGCCGAGTATCGCACCGCCGCGGTCGAGCTCACCGGCGACCAGTTCAAATACGTCGTCTTTGGCCACACCCACCAGCCCAAGGACGTCGATCTCGGCAACGGCGCCCGCTATCTCAACACCGGCACTTGGGCGGATGTCCTTCGGTTTCCCGACGATATCTTTGGTGGTGACCAAAAGACGTCCGCCACCCGCCTGCTCGAGTTCGCCGAGTGCATGAAGCAGGGCGACTTCTCCCGCTGGACACTTTTCCGTCCGACCTACGTCCGCCTCGATGTCGACTCGACCGGCCAGGTGGCGACCGCCCAGCTCTGTGATTACAAGCCCGGCGAATCCCGACCATGAAGAGCGCGCTTCGCGACGCCATCTGCCGAATCAACGTCATGCCTTCCGGCCCTGACGCCCAGAGTGTCAGTCGCGGCACGGGGTTCCTGGTCGCGCCGAATCTTGTCCTCACCGCCCTGCACGTCGTGGCCGATCGTAAGGCCGATCCGCCCACGCCTTATCCCGGCGCCATTCGGCTCGATTTTCCCGGCCATCAAACCCCCGCGGTGTTGCACGAGCAGTGCTGGGATCGTCATGACGACTGGGTCTTGCTGCGCTGCGAAAGCCCCCCGCCGTCCGCACCGCTCGCACTCTCCACCCCGCTGGAAGGCAGCACCGACTGGCTCACGTTCGGTTTCCCCGACGCCAACCCACGCGACGGCATGGTGCAGACCGGCAACGTGGAGAATTTCAATGGTTCGCTCGATGGCGCTCCAGCCTATCAGCTCTACAGCCGCCAAGCCGCTGCCGGCCGGGGCGCACCCGCCAAGGGCCTCTCCGGCGGCCCCGTCATCGTCGGTCAGCAAGTGATCGGCCTGTTGCGCTTCGCGCTCATGAAAGAAGGCGAGACCGTCGCGGGCACACTCTACGGCTGCCCCGTCGAACGCGCCGCCAAGGCCTGCCCCACGCTGCTCAAACTCCAGCCGCCACAACCGCCGACGAAACTCGAGGCCCTTGACGTCAAATGGCGCAAGCACCGTCGCATGCTCATCGGCGCCGTCGCGTTGTTGGCGCTGGTTGCGGCGGGGCTGACGACCAAACTCGCGCGCGACGCCTGGAAGGACGAAGTGCTCGCCATCGCGCCTTTCGAGGTCGCTACGCAGGGCGATGCCACGGCGGCCGAGATCACGGGCACGCTCCATCGGACGGTCGCCGATGCGCTGAGTCACGTGAAACTGTCCGTGCTCGACGCGGACCTCACCAAGCAGTTCGTCTCCGACAAGGGCACCAATTTCTCCGGCCTGGCCGCGAAGAACGCGGACCGCATACTCAAGGGTGAAGCGCTGCGGAAGGGCGCGCAGTATCACCTGACCCTGCGCCTTTACAACACCGCCACCTCCAGCCAGGTCTGGAGCGACAGGTTCACCCACGACGCGAGTCAGCTCGAAGGCCTTCCCGCCATCATCGCGGACAAGACGATCGATGGTCTGAATTTCCACGCCACGAAAGAAGAGCGCACGCGCATCACAACGCCGGCCACCAATTCATCGGCCGCCTTCGCCGCTTACACCCGCGGCAACGGCTTCCAGGACGCGTTCCAGATGGATGGCCCCCGCACGATTCTGCTTCGGTTCAACGACCTCGATTCCATGGAACTCGGTCTGCCGTCGGACAAGGATTGGGAGCCGGCGATCGCCGCCTACCGCGACGCGGTTGCCGCGGACAAGTCGTATGGCCCGGCGTGGGCCCGCCTCGCCCAAACCTACGCGATGCGCCTCGACCCACACGGCCCGCCTACAGACTACCGCAAGCAGGCCGAGGAGGCGCTGGCGCAAGCCGAGAAGCTGATGCCCAACTCGGCCGAAGTGCACATCGCGCGCGGCCACCTCAAATACCGCGGCGACACCGATTATCTCGGGGCGCTCTCCGACTACCGCCGCGCGCGCGAGATCGAGCCCAGCAACGGCCGGCTGCTGATCACGATCGGCCTCACCGAACGTCTCGTCGGGCTGCGCGCAGAGGCCGTCAAGACCCTCGCCTTGGCCATACGCCGCAACCCCGAGAACTGGCCGATGCGAATCGTCATGGCTGAAAGCATGCGCCTGCTCCGTCGCTACCCCGAAGCGCACGAACAGGTCGACCTCGCGCTGACAAGTGGCGCGCAGAGCGTGTTCCCTTATCTCGAGCTCGCCACCCTGCTCGCCGTCGAAACCGGCGACGTCGCCGCCGCCAACACCGCGCTCCGCGACGCCCTCGAGAAGGGCAAGGTCCCCGTCCCCGATCTGTTTCGCGCGCTCACCTTGTCCGCGATGCTCTTCCGTGTCCTGGACGAGGGCATGAGGCACAAGATCGACGCGCTCAGCCTCGAGGAGGCGAACGGCAAATTCTATCCGCTCTACGCCACGTCGTATTTCCTGGCCAAGGCGGATATGCGCATCGCGCCGTCTCACCCCCTTGAACGCGGTCTCAATCTCATGGCCGCAGGGATGGCGCTGAAAGTCGCCCAGGAGAAACTCCCTCACGAGATCTGGGTCCACCTCCAGCTCGCCCAGTCCCATGCCGCGGTCGGCCATCGTGATGAAGCCTTGGCCGCCATCGAGCGCGCCGGAAAAATCGCGACGAAGAACGCCGACGCCATCTACCAGATGCTCGTCGAGGATTTCCGCCTGACGGCGCACATGCTCCTCGGTGACAAGACGGAATCCCTGAAACTCATCGCCGCCCTGCCCCAGCGCACCTCGAGCTTCACGGGCCCCTGGTTGAGAAAGGACCCGCTGTTCGCTCCGCTCCACTCCGACCCGGAGTTCATCCGTCTCACCGGCCCATGAATTTCAGCGGTTAGCGCGAGAAATAGACCGAGCAAGCCGGCTCCGGGCTCATCCCATCCCGTTCATGAAACGCCAACTCCGCGCTGCCATCTGCCGGATCAACGTCATGCCCTCCGGCTGCACCTCAACTCCCCCGAAATCGGCACCCAGGCGGCAAGCGCCGCGGAGCGCGCGCTGACTCGCGCCACCAGGCTCGATCCCGACCTCGCCGACCTCCACGTCGCCTTCGGCCATCTCAAATTTCGTCGCGATGCCGATTATCGCGGCGCGCTCGCCGATTACCTTGCGGCGCAGCACCGGGCGCCGTCGAACAGTCGGCTGCGGTTGACGGTGGCACTGACTCAGCGGCGTCTGGGCGAGAACGCGGACGCAATCCTGAGTCTGAAGGAGGCCGAGAAGCTGGCTCCGGGGAACTGGCACGTGCTGACCCCTTCGGCCCGTCCGCCCGCACGGGCACGCTGCTCGTGGTCGACGATCAGGAAGCCAACCGCACGTTGCTCGCGCGCCGCCTGCAGAAACGCGGCTACACCGTGGTCACCGCCGAAAACGGCCGCACGGCGCTGGAACAGCTTCGTCAGCACACGTTCGACCTCGTCCTGCTCGACATCGTCATGCCGGAGATCAACGGCCTGGAGGTCCTGCGCCAGGTGAAGGCCGACCGCAATCTCGCCCACCTGCCCGTGCTCATGCTTTCGGCCCTCGACGAACTCGACTCCGTGGTGCAATGCCTCGAGCTCGGGGCCGACGACTTCCTGCCCAAGCCCTTTCGTTCCGCCATCCTGCACGCCCGCGTCGATTCCTGCCTCGTGAAGAAGCGGATGTCCGATCAGTTGCGGAAATACACGGATGGCTTTTCGGCCGCACGCTTTTCTCGCACGCCGTCGCCGCGCCTGCCTCCCTCACGCTCAGCCGCCAGGAACGCACGGTCCTCTTCGCGGATATCCGTGGCTTCACCCACTGGAGCGAAAGCCACGCGCCCGAAGAGGCCGTGGGCATGCTGAACCGCTATTTCGAAACCGCCGAGCAGCTTTGGGCCGACTCGTCCGTGATCAAAACCGAATATACCGGCGACGAAATCCTCGGCGTGTTTGCTTCCGCCCTCGACGCCGTGCAGATCGCGCATGCGTTGCGCGTGGCGCTCGGCCGCATGCTCGAGACCTACGATCTCGGCGTCGGCATCGGCGTGCACACGGGTCCGGTCATCGAGGGCCTGATGGGCGGCGCCGACGTCAAGGCCTACCGCTTCGTCGGAGACACGGTGAACACCGCCCGGCGCATTTGCAGCGCCGCGAAACGCGGCGAGGTGTTGCTCGCGGACGCCACTTTCCGGCAGGCGCGCGAGGTCGTCCGCGTCGGCGCCCCGGTTGAAGTCGTGATGAAAGGAAAAGCCGAGCCGTCGCAGGTTCGTCCGTTGATCGAGTTTCTCCCGCCCCGGCCGATCCCCGCCGCCACCGGGCCCCACGATCTCACGCCAAGTCACAACGCCCCCACCTCGGATGATTGATCCGGCCGCTCAATTTCTTGCCCAGCTCTTTCCGACGCTCTCCGCTGGCGCGCTCGCGCATCTGCACCAATCCGCGCGGCGCAAAGCGTATCCCGCCCAGGTCACGTTGTGTCACGAGGGTGAAGTGGAGCACTGCTTTTATCTGCTGATCGCGGGCAGCGTCGATGTCTGCAAGCACCTGGAAGGTCAGCGGCTCTTCATCAACCAGCTCGGCCCCGGCGCCCCGTTCGGCGACATCGCGCTCCTCCTCGATCGCCCGCGCACCGCCTCGATCATCACCGCGGAACCCGTGGAAACCTTCGAGATTGATCGCGCTATTTTCGGCGAGTTTCTCCGGACGAATCCGGAGATCGTGCTGGCCCTCTCGCGCATGGTCCTGAACCGGTTCCTCGCCCAGGAGGAGCGTCATCTCATGGAAATCGCGCGCTTGAAGAAGCGCGATACGCCCCCCGCCAAGGTCTTCGTCAGCTACGCCCGCGCGGATCTCGCCTTCACCACGCGCCTCGCAAACGGCCTGCTCAAACAGAGCATCGACGTGTGGCTCGATATCTATCGACTCGATCCCGGCAAGAGCTGGGCCCGCCAGATCGGCGACGCGCTCGACTGCTGCCAGAGCATGGTGCTCGTCCTCTCTCCTGCGAGCGTCGCCTCGGAAAACGTCGAGGACGAATGGAACTACTATCTCGATCAAAAGAAGCCGACCGTCGTCGTGCTGCACGAACCCTGCAAGTTCCCCTACCGGCTCTCCAAGCTGCACTACATCAATTTTCATCAGGCCGATTTCGATCAGGCGCTCGCGCGGGTCGTCGCCACCTTGAACACGCAGTTCTAATTCTACTTTCGCAAATTCCCCGCTGAATACGGCCGGCGACGTTTGTCATCCATTAGATGACAAACAGCTCTGGCGAAAATGCGAAGGTGCGGCTGAACTTAATAAGAAGGAAGGCTGGAGACCGCGGACAGGTGCGGAATCGTCAGTCGAATGTGTGCGGCTCGTGCTTTAGCCGCTTCCCGCGCGCTTCCACTCTGCCGGACCCACCGGAGATCCCGGTTGCCCGCCCCCTGACCCCGTGCCCTGCTTCACCATGCTTCGACTGATTCTTCCCCTCCTCGCGACCTTCGCGCCGTTGTCCTGCGCTCAGCTTGCATCCGCCGCCGCCCCCCCGTCCCGGCCGAATGTCCTGCTGATCTGCGTCGATGATCTGAAGCCCAACCTCGGCTGCTACGGTGACCGCTTGGCGAAAACGCCGCAGCTCGACCGGCTCGCGGCGCGCGGCATGCGCTTCGATCTCGCCTACTGCAACCAGTCCGTCTGCGCGCCCTCGCGCAACAACCTCATGCTCGGCACGCGCTCGACCACGCTCGGCATCTACGGGCTCTCCCAGAATTTCCGCCAGGCCGTGCCCGACGCCGTCACGCTCACGCAACACTTCATGCAGCACGGCTGGCGCGCCGAGGCCGTCGGCAAGATCCTGCACACCGGCCACGGCAACAACGACGACGCCGCGTCCTGGAGCGTGCCCACCCAGAAGGAAAAGGTCGTCGAGTATCTCGATCCGAAGAACTCCGCCGGCGGCCAGCTCACGCGCGAAGAGGCGTTCTTCACCAACCAGAAACTCGACGCCATCCGCACGCTCCCGCGCGGCGCCGCCTGGGAGAAACTCGACGTGCCCGACCATGCCTATGCCGACGGCCGCATCGCCGACGAAGGCATCCGCCGGCTGCAGGCCGCGACGAAGGCCGCCGGCACGCCGTTCTTCCTCGCGCTCGGTTTCGTCAAGCCGCACCTCCCTTTCACCGCCCCGAAGAAATACTGGGACCTGCACGATCCCGCGGCCTTCACCCTTGCGCCCGATCAACGCGATCCCGAAGGCGCGCCGGCTTATGCCGGCAAGCGCGGCGGCGAGATCGTAAACTACGATCCGCTCACCGAGGAAAGCCTGCGCGCGGAAGAGCAGCAGCGCACGCTCATCCACGCCTATTATGCCTGTGTCAGCTTTATGGATGCACAGGTCGGTCGCGTGCTCGACGCGCTCGACCGGCTCAAGCTCGCCGACTCCACGCTCATCGTGCTCTGGGGCGATCACGGCTGGCATCTCGGCGATCACGGTTACTGGACGAAGCACACGACCTACGAACAGGCGAACCGGATCCCCCTCGTCATCGTGGCCCCTGGTGTCACCCGTCCCGGTTCGGTCTCCCGCCAGCTCGCCGAAACGGTCGACCTTTATCCCACGCTCGCCGAGCTGGCCGGCCTGCCCGCGCCCCGCGGGCCCCAGCGGATCGACGGGCTCAGCCTGGTGCCCGTGCTGCGCGACCCGGCCAAGACGATCCGCGATCACGCCTACCACGCTTATCCGCGCGGCGAACGCATGGGTCGCGCGATCCGCACCGAGCGCTACCGCTTGGTGGAATGGAAGAAGCCCGGCGCCGCGGCGGACACCGCTGAATTCGAGCTCTACGATTACCGCGACGATCCCACGGAGAAGCGCAATCTCGCCGCCGCGCAACCCGCGGTCGCGGCGGAGCTGCGGAAGATCCTCGCGCGCCACCCGGAGGCGGTGACGCTGGATAATCGCGCGGCCAAGAAGAAAAAAGGGTGAGCGGTCGGGGCCGGCGGTGACTTGACGACATCACCATTGACAGCCGCAATCGGCCGAAACTCCGCTTGCCATTGGGCCGAGCGCGCCAAAAATGGCCGGCCTTGGCGGGGCTCACGCCGAACTCCGCGCCGTCCCTCACCCATCACCCGGCTGGCGCCCCCTCGCCGGCCATTCACCTCCCGCCACCGTGGCGCCACTCGTGCGCCACGTAACCACGTTTCCACTCCCATGAAATACACGCTTAACGTCAACGGCCAGTCCCGCACGGTGGACGTGGCGCCGGACACCCCCATGCTGTGGGTGCTCCGCGACAACCTCGATCTCGTCGGCACGAAATTTGGCTGCGGCGTCGGCCAGTGCGGCGCCTGCACCATCCACCTCAACGGCGTCCCGACCCGCGCCTGCATGACCCCGGTTTCGACCGTAGGCCGCATGAAGGTGACGACGATCGAGGGCCTCGCCGCCGACGCCAACCGCCTCCAGCCGCTCCAGCAGGCTTGGTGCGAGCTCGACGTGGCGCAGTGTGGTTACTGTCAGGCCGGCCAGATCATGACGGCGGCGGCCCTGTTGAAAGACAACCCGAAGCCCAGCAACGACGACATCGACGGCGCGATGGCCGGCAACCTCTGCCGTTGCGGCACCTACATGCGCATCCGTGATGGCATCAAGCGCGCGGCGGAAATCGCCAGCGGCGCGAAGGAGGCCACGCAATGAACTCGCCCACTCTCTCCGGTCCCGTCAATCGCCGCGACTTCCTCAAGCTCACCGGCCTCGCCGGTGGCGGTCTCGCGCTTGCCTTCTACATCAAGGCCGGCGGGGACGCCGAAGCCGCCGAGAAAGCCGGCGGCGACTTCGCCCCCAACGCCTTCATCCGCATCTCGCCCGCGGGCCAGGTGACGATCATCTCGAAGCAGCCCGAGATGGGCCAGGGCGTGAAGACCTCGCTCCCGATGATCATCGCCGAGCAGCTCGAGGTTTCGTGGAAGGACATCGCGATCGAACAAGGCGACTTCGAGGAAAAATACGGCGGCCAGAGCGCCGGCGGCAGCAACTCGACGCCGAACAACTACGACAATTTCCACCTCCTCGGCGCCACGACCCGCACCATGCTCGTCGAGGCCGCCGCGCAGACCTGGGGCGTTCCCGCCAGCGAGTGCCGCGCCGAAAACGGCGCCGTGCTCCACCGCTCCGGCAAATCGCTCAAGTATGGCACGCTCGTCGCCAAGGCCGCGACCCTGCCCGTGCCCGCCAAGGATGCGGTCACGCTCAAACAGCCCAAGGACTACAAGCTCCTGGGCAAACGCATCCCGCAATACGACAGCAAGAAAATCGTCACCGGCCAGCCGCTCTTCGGCATCGACGTGAAGCTGCCCGGCATGCTCTACGCCGTTTACGAGAAGTGCCCGGCCTTCGGCGGCAAAGTCGTCAGCGCCAACCTCGATCAGATCAAGACCCTGCCCGGCGTGAAGGATGCCTTCGTCCTCGAAGGCAACGGCAAGGTGAAGGAACTCGTGCCCGGCGTCGCCATCATCGCGGATTCCACCTGGGCCGCCTTCAGCGCGCGCCGGCAACTCAAGGTCACCTGGGACGAGGGCAAGGTCGTCAACGAGAGCTGGGACACGTTTGTCGCGCAGGCGCGGGAAAAGGCCGCGTCGCCCGGCGCCCGCACGCTCCGCAAGGACGGCGATCCCGATGGCGCTCTCGCGGGTGCCGCGAAGACCGTCACGGCGGAATACCTGTATCCGTTCATCTCGCACGCCAACCTCGAGCCGCAAAACACCACCGCGCACTGGAAGGACGGCGTGATGGAAGTGTGGTCGCCCACCCAGATACCGAGCATCGGCGTCGGCCTCGTGACGAAGGTCCTCGGGATTCCCGCCAACAAGATCAAGCTGCACCTCAACCGCGCCGGCGGTGGCTTCGGCCGCCGCATCGGCGCCGACTACCTCGTCGAAGCCGCGGCGATCGCCCACAAGCTCAACGCGCCCGTGAAACTCACCTGGTCGCGCGAAGACGATCTGAAGCACGATCAATATCGTCCCGGCGGCCTGCATTTCCTGAAGGGCGGCGTCGATGCCAAGGGTAAGGTCGTCGCCTGGAAGAATCACTTCTTCACCTTCGGCGAAGGCGGCAGCCCCGGTAGCGGCGGCAACCTCAGCGGCGACGAGTTTCCGGGCCGCTGGATCGCCAACTATCAGGCCGAGCAGACCATGTTCGACACCGGCTGGCCGATGGGCCCGTGGCGCGCGCCCGGTAGCTGCGTGTTTGCCTGGGTCATGCATAGCTTCATCGACGAACTCGCCCACGCCGGCGGCCGCGATCCGCTCGAACTCCGGCTCGAGCTCCTCGGCGACAAGGACGACATGCCCGCGGGCGGCGGCGGTGGCGGTGCGGCCAAGGGCAAGCAGGCCGCCGGCTACAACGTCGCGCGTATGCGCAATGTCCTCAAGTTCGCCGCCGAGAAGGCCGGCTGGGGCAAGAAGAAGTTCGCGAAGGGCTCGGGTGCGGGCATTGCGTTCCACTTCAGCCACCGCGGCTACTTCGCGCAAATCGCCGAGGTCACCGTGACGAAGGACGGCCAGCTCAAGGTCGACCGCTTCGTCACCGGCGCCGACATCGGCGCGCAGGTCGTCAACCTCAGCGGCGCGGAGAACCAGGTCGAGGGTTCGGTGATCGATGCGCTCGGCGTGCTCATGACGCAGGAGCTCAACATCGAGCGCGGCCGGGTCGTGCAGAGCAATTTCCACGACTATCCGCTCATCCGGATCACGGAGGCGCCCGCCAAGATCGAGACGCACTTCCTCAAGACCAACTACCCGACCACCGGCCTCGGCGAACCCGCCCTGCCGCCGGTCGCGCCGGCGATCTGCAACGCGATCTTCGCCGCCACCGGCAAGCGCGTCCGCCAGATGCCGCTGTCGCGGACGGATCTGCGGTGGAGTTGATCGCCGCGTAGTTCCTTCTAACGTGGGGCGGGCCTTCGGGTCCGCCCCATTTTTTATGCTCACCTCGCGTCGCGATTATATCCTGCGGATCATCGACGAAGTCGGCCGGCTCCTCGCCCGCGTCATCTTCAAGCGCCGCGGCGGCGAACCCGAGGCGGCGCTCCAGACCATCGTGCAGGCCTGCGAAACGCTCTTCGCCCTCGAAGCCGACAAGCTGTTTCAGTTCACGCCCGAGCAGCACTTCGTGATGCTCACCGAAGGCGAGCCGCCCGAGATCGGCCGCGACAAAGTGCTGCTCTACGCCGCGCTCAACACCGAGGCCGGCCACGTCTACACCAAGCTCGGCAACCGCAAGATGGCGCGCGCCAGTTTCCTCAACGCCCTGCGCTTCACCGCTCGCGCGCGCAACGAGTTTCCCACCGAAGGCTGGCCCGCGCACGCCCCCAGCCTCAACGTCCTCCGCGAAATCCTCGCCGACGAACCGCTCGATCCGGCGATGCTGGAGTTGCTGAAAGACTAGCTTCCAAAGAGAGGGCCCGCCTTCCGGGCGGGCCGTGTATTCCGGGCGAGCCGTGTATTCCGGGCGAGCCGTGTATTCCGGGCGGGCCGTGTATTCCGGGCGGGCCGTGTAGCGGAGCCGCTTCCGGCTCCGTCAGAACGGGAAGCCGTTCCGCTACAAGAAACCGGGCCGCCCAAAGGTCGGCCCCTCCCCTCCCTTCAAAACGCCAGCTCCCCCTGCGACTGATCCGGCGGCGGCTTCGTCACACCGAGGAAAACCCCGTAGCGCTCCAGCCAGTCGTTCAGTTTCTCCGTGTAGTAGTCCGCATCGTAGGGCGCGGCCACCGGATCGTGGAGCGCCAGCGGCCGCGCGCGCTGCCAGTCGCTCGTGCGGCCTTTCGTGCGCGCCGTCACGTAATAGGTCACGCGCTCGCCCATTCGCGGCCGCGGCGAGAGCTGCAGTGCCACTTCCGCCGCCGCGCGTCGCGGTTTCCCGCCCTCGGCGATGAAACGCTCATACGCGTCCGGATTCTGGCTGAGCGTCTCACTCTTCGCGAGGCTCGCCACCGGCACTTCGCGGCGCACGAGTTTTTTTCTAAAATCCTCCCACACCACCATCGGCGACTCGGTCGAGGCGCCGAGCAGAAATTGGATGAGCTGGTCCGAGAGCTTTTTCAGGAACGGCTCGATCCCGCGCGAGCGCAGCGCGCTCCCGCGCAGCGTGATCTTCTTTCCGTCGTAGAGCGCGTAGTTCTTCGCCTTGTAGCAGAACATCGCGCGGTAGCGCCCGTCGTATTCCAGCTCGATCCCCGGTGGCAGAATCGGCGTCACGAGCGCCAGCAGCGCCTCCGGCGTGTCGAAATAACTCTCCGATGACAGGTAAATGCCGTCGGTGTCCGCCTCGAGAATCGTGCAGCCGTGCTTCGCGAACTCATCGATCAACGCCTGCAGGAGCTCACGGCCGCGTCGCGTGACCTCGGCCGCCAGTTCGCCGTCACCGAAGCGCGCGCCGGAGAAACCGAGGTAGCCGTAGAAGGAGTTGATGAGGATCTTGAAATTGGTCTGCCGCGCCTGCGCTTCCGCGCGCTCCTCCGGCGTGGGCGCATTCCGCGCGAGCAGCTTGTATTTCAGCCGATACTCCCGCAGCCGGCGCAACAACGGAATGAATACGCCGAGCGTGTCCGTCCGCGGGTTGCGTCCGATCGACAGCAGGAGACTCGGATAAAGCGACGCCACGTCGAAATGCAGCACGTGCCGGAACACGCCTTCCTGAAAACTGCGCGTGTAGCCGCCCTCGAATGGTTTTACCTCCGGCGGCGAGGGGCACGCCTGTCGCGCATGATAATACTGCTCGAGAAACAGCAGATCGATTTTCGAGGTCGCCCCCCGCAGCGTCGCCTCCTGCAGCAGGATCGGAAACGTGCGCGCCTGCTCGAAATACGTCGGCAGGAGCTGATCCGCCAGCCCCTCGGTTTCGCGCAGATCGTCCTCGAGATAGGAGCAGAAACGCGCCCGATCCGCGAAGAACACCTGCTGAATCTGGTTTCCCTGAATATAGGTGCGCTCGCTCTCCTCGTCGGTGATGCCGAAGTAGATCGCGGCATCCTTCAATCCATACGAGGTCATCTCCCGCGTCGTGATGTCGAAGAGCTGCACGAGCAGATACGTGTCGACCACCGCGCGGCCCGGCAGATCGCAGCGCGAAAAATCGATCCAGCGTTCCGCCACCTTCAGCTTGCTGTTGCGGAAGCTCGCCTTCTGCCCGTAGCGGCCCCACGCCCACGCGACTTTGTGCCGACGGCAGCGCTGGCGCAGGTAATCGAGATCGAATTTGAAGATATTGTGCCCTTCGATCACGTCCGGGTCGGCAGCCACCAGCGCGGCGCCGAAGTCCTCGAGCAGTTTCTTTTCCGCCACATCGGTCATCGCATCGAGCAGCAGCAACTGGTTGAGGCCGCTCACGCGCAGCCCGACCGCGAGCACGCGATCCTCGGCGCGCGTCGCATCGGGAAAACCGCCGTCCGGCGACGCCACCTCGATGTCAAGCTGGCAGCGCCGCACCTGGCCGAACGCCATGTCGCCATAGAGCCGCGCGCGTTGTTGCAGCAGGAACTGGTTTTCCAGCGGCCGAATCACGTCGACCGACGCCCCCTCTCGCGTCGCGCGCACAAACTCCGTGAAGGCTCCGATTTCCTCCGCCTGCGCCAGCCGGCCAAAAGGTCCTTCGCCGGCCAGCGTCTCGATCGTGAGACCCGCGGTCGCCGCGGTAGTTTCAGCGCCCGCGCCCAACCAGGCGAAAGGCCGCAGCGTGGCACGCTGTTCGGCGCGACCGCCGCCTTCGGTTTCGATCGTCGTGTGGACCTGACCCGCGTCGTCCACCCACACCCCGCAAAGCGAGCCCGCCATGGTGCGGACGTCAGAACGGGCGCGTGTAAACCATCACGATCGCAACGAGGACGAGGGCGATCGCCACAACGGCGAGCGTGCCCGCGGCCCCGCGGCGGCGATAGCCGAAACCCGCGAGGGCGGAAAGTCCGAGCCAGCACACCAGCTTCACGATGATCCAGCCGGGCCAGCCGATGGCCAGTTTCGCCTGCAGGCCGAAGCCGCCCACCAGCGCGAGCAGGCTCGCGATGCCCGTGATCATCATCACCCGCTTGCGCGTTTCCGGCGCCGCGGCGAACGCGTAAAAGGTGTAGCCGGCGAGCACGAACAGGGAAACGAGGTGGAGGATGTGGTAGAACGTGGGACTCATGGGAATGAGCCTCATAAAGCAGCGCCCCGGCGCCGCAGCGTCGAACACTATTTCCTGAAACGAAAAGGCCGGCCCCGAAGGACCGGCCTTTCCTGAAGCGGAGTGACACCCCGCCTGTGCCGTATGCCCAAAGGCTCAAGACCTTTTTTAGTAAAGGTGGACGCCTCCGTCACAGCTTCGGCCTTCCGATTTACGGCCTGGCCTGTTCCGCGCCGGTTTCAACGTCCGTGATTTTCCTAAGGCTCAGAGCAGTTATTGAAAGCACCTCGAACACTGCCGGGTGTCAGGCCCAACCCTAGGTCGACCTTCTCCCCCGTCAAACGCCAATCCGCGATTTCACGAACCCAGGATGCTCTCGTCGAGGTGCTGGATAATCAGCTCCTGGATCGTCGCCAGGAAAAGATAGCACATAAACGCCTTTCGCAGCCGCTCATCGAGCGACATCATGTCCACGTCGCCGCTCTCGAGCAGCTCGTCGCCCAGGGGCTTCAGGAATTTCTCGCGCAGCCGCAGCCGCACCGCGGCGCAGGCGCGCACGATGATCTCGGCGTTGTTCTCGTCAAAGGCCACGACGCCCTCGCGGAAGAACTCGTCGTCGAACAACGCGAGCAGCATGCGCACCTCCTCGTTCTGCGTGTTCAGCAGCTCGTCCACCCACGTATCGTGAAACTCATCGCCGAGGTCCGTCAGGGCGATCGGCGCCGCGAGATTCTTCCGCAGGCTGTCGGCCAGCTCCTTGATCACATCAAGGAGCGGGGCCACGACGGGCAGCGCCAGCTTCACTTCAATGCGCTTCATGATCGGGTTCGAGGACCGCGGTCAGATGCCACTGATGCAGGGTGAAAACATACGCCTCGGCCTTCTCCCTCAGCCCGCTCCACACGATCGAACGTCCCTGCTCATGCACCTCGAGCATCTTCTGCCGCGCGGTGCTCTCGTCGAAGCCGAAGACTTTTTTGAAAACCATCACGACATAGGACATGAGGTTCACCGGGTCGTTCAACACGACGACGCGCCACACGCCTTGCACCGCGAGCTCGGTCTCCGCGCGCGGCGCCGGCGAAATCTGGGGCTGGCCTGAAAGGATGGTCATGCGTTCGGCGGCGGTGTCATGCTTGGACAGAATGGACAGAATTTACAGAATGAAGGAAGGCGCCAGCGAATCCGGCATTTAGTCCATTCGGTTCATTCTGTCCAAGAACTCCGGCACTTGACCGCGAAAGCAGGTTAAGCGCCAGCCTTCGCCTTGGCTTCGCTCACCGCCGCCGCCAATCGTGCCTCGGCTTCCGCCAGCGGCACTTTCGCGACGTCCTTCTGCGTGCGCCATTTCAACTCGATGATGCCTTCCTTCAGTCCTTTGCCGCCGATCGTCAGCCGCAGCGGAATACCGATGAGATCCGCATCCTTGAATTTCACGCCCGGCCGCTCGGCCCGGTCGTCGACCAGCACCTCGGCGCCCGCGCCTTCTGCGGCGGCGGCGAGTTTCTTCGCGAGGTCCATGGCCTCGGGCAATTGGGGATCGAGCACGCAAACCAACACATGGAACGGCGCGCAGTTCCACGGCCACACGATGCCGTCGGCATCGTGCGACTGCTCAATCACGGCCTGCATCGTCCGGCTGATCCCGATGCCATAACAGCCCATCACCATCAGGTGGGACTCCTTTTTGTCATCGGTGTAAGCGGCGCCGAACTTCTCGGAGTATTTCGTGCCCAGCTTGAAGATGTGTCCGACCTCGATGCCGCGCCGCACCTGCAGCGGCTGGCCCGACTTCACGTCCGGCTCGCCCGCGCGCACGCGGCGGAAATCGCCGAATTTCGTCACCGCGAGATCGCGCACGACATTCACGTGGCGCAAGTGGAAGCCATCCTTGTTCGCGCCCGTCGTGCCATTGCCGATCAGCCGGATCGCGTGGTCCGCAAAAACCCCCGCCAGCGCGCCCGCGTCCTTGATCGTGCCCTTCACCGTGCCGAGGCTGCCGGGCTTCGCACCCATCACCGGCTCGATCTCCTCCGGTGTCGCCGCGCGGAAGAGCGTGAAGCCGAGCGAGCCGAGCTTCGCCTCCTCAAGTTCATCGCAGCCGCGCAACACCACGAGGAACGGCTTGCCGTCACCCATGTAGACGAGCGTCTTGAACTGCTGATCCGCCGGGACCGAATACGGCGCCGCTTCCAGCGCCGCAATCGTCACCACCCCCGGGGTCGCAAACTCCTCGACCGCGCCCGCCGGGGCCGCGTCCTTCAAGTCCGCCGGCACCAGCGCGCTCGCCGCCTTCTCGCGGTTCGCCGCGTAGCCGCTGGCCTCGTTGTAGATCACGTCGTCGTCGCCCACCTCCGCCGGCACCATGAACTCGTGCGAGAAGCTGCCACCCATCACGCCCGTGTCGGCTTCCACCGCGATGGCGTGCGTGCCGACGCGTTTGAAGAAGCGTTCATACGCCGCCTTCATCGCGTGGTAGCTCTTGATCGCGCCGTCGTCCGTCGCGTCGAACGAATACGCATCCATCATGATGAACTCGCGCGCGCGCATGAGGCCGTAGCGCGGCCGGATCTCGTTCCGGAACTTCGTGGCGATCTGATAAAAATTCTTCGGCAGGTCGCGGTAGCTCGTGATCTCGGCCTTCACCAGCGGCGTGATGACTTCCTCGTGCGTCGGCCCAAGCACGAACTCCGGCTCGCGCGAAGCGCGCTTACCGTCGCCCGCGCTGTCCGCGCGAAACATGATCTCCCGCGCCGCCGCCCAGCGCGGCCCCTGCTGCCACAGCTCGACCGGATGCACGTGCGGCATCCACAACTCGATCGCGCCGGCACCATCGAGCTCCTCGCGGCAAATCTGCGTGATCTTCTGGATGACGCGCAGCCCGAGGGGCATGTAGGTGTAAAGGCCGCCGCCCAGCTTCCGCACCAGGCCGGCGCGCACCAGCAGCTTGTGCGACGCGATCTCCGCGTCGGACGGGCTCTCTTTCAATGTGGGAATGAAAAACTGCGACCAAAGTTTCATGAAGCCGGCCAACGAAGCAGCCCGCCGCAGCCGGAGCAATTTTATTTCCGCACTCCGCCTTGCCACCCGCCGCCCTCGTCTCTTTCCCTCGCTGCGCCAATGTCCGCCGCGCCCAACTCACGCCAGCCGTGGCCCCTGAAGTGGGTCGTCGTCGCGATCCTCCTGCTCATCGTGCCCTACACGCTCGTAACCCTGCGCTACCGCAAGGAAGGTCCGGCGTTCGAGCCTTACGAGGATCTGAAAAAACGCGCCAACGTCGCGCGCCTGCTCTCCGCCGGCTATCAGCGCATCCCCATCGTCGCGCAACGCCCCGCCGACACCGGCCGCGCCGCGGGCGGCGCGTGGGCGGCGCCCGCCGCCGGCGGCTTGCCCGAGGATCTGCGCACGACGCTGGTCGAGCCACTGCAACTTCCCATCGAGATCACCCAGGTCACCGCCGCGCCGACCGCCGCGGCGGCCCAACCCTACACGATCCAACTCGCCTGCACGCTGCCCGACGACAAGCGCCAACTCGGCGGCGCGGACCTTTATCTGCGCGGCGAAACCCTCGTCATCACACCGACCTTCGAGCCGATCGGCGGCACCTTGCAGGCGCGCTCCCGTCACGCCGCCGTGCTGCTCACCGTGCCGGCCGGCACGCTCAAACCGGGCCATTACGCCGTCACGCTCATCGGCGAACGCACCTCGCGCGCCTGGTCGCTCGAAGTGAAGTAGCACGCGCAGGGCGTGTAGTGCCTGCAGCATCTTGCCGCAGGGGTTGACTGATTCGCGGCGAGACGCCGCCGCCACTTCGAACGGGTGCAATTGAAAGTGAAGTCATTGCCCCCGGCCACCGCCGCACCGTCCGGCCGCGACGGTTTGTCACTTGTTAAGTGACAAACGAGCCTGCCTCCCGCAGGGACAGAATGATCGGTTTGTCACGTATTACGTGACAAACAGGCGGGATGGGTCGGCCGCACGACGGTGGCCTTGGTTGGGCAGGTGACTTCACTTTCAGTTGCGCCCCCTTCGAACCGCTCGCCGCCACTGCTATTGACGCGCCGCGCCGCTTCATCGACAAAAGCGCGCCCTCATTGATGAGCACCAGCAACGGCACCGGCCAGAACAGCCCTCCCGCTCCGACCTCCGCGATCGCCACCACGATCAAGCCGACGGATCTTCGCGGCATTCTGAAATACGTGCCGCGGTTTCAGGGGCAGATTTTCATCATCGCGATCGATGGCTCGATCGTGGCCGACGATAATTTCGGCAATCTGCTCGTCGACATCGCGGTCCTCCGCTCGCTCGCGATCAAGGTCGTGATCGTCCACGGCATCAGCCACCAGCTCAAGGAACTCTCCTACGCGCGGAACATTCCGATCTCGAATTCCGACGGCACCGGCGTGACCGATGCCGCGACGCTCGACCTCGCGATCCGCGCCTCCTCCCGCGTCTCGCACGCCCTCGTCGAGGGCCTCACGCAGAACATGCTGAAGTGCGCCACGACGAACGCCGTCCGCGCGCTGCCGCTCGGCATCATCAAGGGCGTCGACCAGCAGTTCACCGGCAAGGTGGAACGCATCGACAAGGATTTTCTCGGCGAACTGATCGACCGCCAGGTCGTCCCCGTCGTCTCGCCCGTCGCCTTCGGTCCCGACGGCAAGTCGCTCCGCGTGAACTCCGATCTCCTCGCCGCCGAGATGGCCGAGGCGCTGCACGCGACCAAGGTGCTCTATCTCTCGCCCTCACCCGGACTCGACATCGATGGCGACATCCGCCGCGAGATCGCGGTCGATGCGCTGCAGAAAATCCTGCAGGAACAGCCGGAACGCGTCGCCGGCGAAAGCCTCAGCAAGGCCACGCACGCGATCAAGGCGATCGAGACCGGCACCCCGCGCGTGCACATCCTCGACGGCCGCGTCTTCGACGGGCTGCTCAATGAGGTCTTCTCCAACGAGGGCGTCGGCTCGCTCGTTTACGGCAACGACTACGCGCAGATCCGGAAGGCGAAGAAGAGCGATGTGCGCATGATCTACAATCTCACGCGCGCCGCCGTGCGCCGCGAGGAGCTGATCTTCCGCTCGCAGCAGGCGATCGAAAAGAACATCGACCAGTTCTTCGTCTTCGAGATCGACGAAAACATCATCGCCTGCGTGACGTTGTATTTTTTCCCCGACAAGCCGCAACTCGCCGAGGTCGGCTCGCTCTACGTCATGCCGTTCTACCACAATCGCGGCATCGGCAAGAAAATGGTCGATTACGCCTGCATGGTGGCGAAGGAGCGCGGCGCGGCGCAGATCCTCGCCCTCTCGACGCAGAGTTTCGGTTTCTTCATCAACGTCCTCGGCTTCGAGGAGGCGGGCAAGGAAGTCCTCCCCGAGGCGCGGTTGAAGCTCTACGAAGACAGCGGCCGCAACGCCAAGGTGCTCGCGAAGTCACTCGCGTAGTGTGGCTGCGGCCCGGCCGCCCGGCCGAATGAATCCGGCACTCGGGAAATCAGGAAAGAGCAGGAGGACGGCGCCAGTCGCCAGACCGCTTTTCCTGAGTTCCTGATTTCCACCTTCGTGGGTTCAGCGGTCCCCTATTTCACTTCCGCCACGACCTGCACCTCGACCGTCGTGCCGCGGGGCAGTCCGTTCACGGCCACGGCCGCGCGCGCATGTTTGCCGAGGTCGCCGAAGACCTGCACGAAGAGATCGCTCGCGCCGTTGATCACCGCGGGGCTTTCGGTGAAGCCGTCGACCGCGTTGACGAAACCACTCACGAACACGATCCGCGTCACCTGGTCGAGCGAGCCGACCGCGGCCTTGATGTTGGCGAGCGTGTTCAGCGCGCAGACCTCCGCGGCCTTCTTCGCCGTCTCGATCGTCTGCTCCTTGCCGACCTGGCCGACGTGCGTCTGCTGGCCGTTGAACACGGCGATCGTGCCGGCGCAGTAGAGCAAGTTCCCGGTGCGCACCGTCGGCACATAGCTGCCGGCGGCGGCAGGCGGGTTCGGGAGGGTGAGACCGAGGGCGGTCAGCCTGGCTTCGGGATTCATGATGATAAATTTGGAGTAAGGAGAAACCGCCAATTGACGCTGATGAGCGCTGACGAAGACATTCGAAGAAACCACTAATGAACACTAATGGACAGGAATCTTGGGAATAGTGGAAGCGAACCCTTGTGCTGAATTCCTAACAATTACTTTCATCAGGGTGAGTGAGTGGTTCCCTAGCCCGCATTTTTCACACTCAAACTGATTCTGGCCCACGTCCCACCTCGAAGATTTCACCTCTCCGGCGCGCGTTTCGAGTTCATGCGGGCTAAATCAAAACCGCCAGGCGGTTTTAAA
>Ga0163144_10005182_pt1 | contig 29063 bp, 23 predicted proteins | sample OliLak19BULKMAT1_FD_123175 | JGI IMG/M metagenome (GOLD analysis project Ga0163144, IMG submission 123175) | Freshwater microbial mat bacterial communities from Lake Vanda, McMurdo Dry Valleys, Antarctica - Oligotrophic Lake LV.19.BULKMAT1 | ecosystem: Environmental > Aquatic > Freshwater >...
CCGCCCTTTGTGTCTCGCCATCGCCAGGGCAGGCACAAGGCCTGCCCCTACAGTGCGAGGGAGCAGGAGGCAGCCGCTACGGAGATTTAGCTGTAGGGGTGGCCCTTGTGGCCGCCCTCGCGACTACCGAAGCCTGCGGACGATCTCGGCGGCGTCTTTGCGAAGGTCGCTCTCCATGAACTCAAGACTCATCTCATCCTTAGTGGGATTCAAGATCGCCGAGGGGGTGGTTCGGATGTAGCGGCTGAGGGCAGGAAGCGCGCGACGAGCGCCCGCACCCATCCGTCGAAGGGAATTGACGGCGGCCTGGCGGACGGAGATGACCGAATCCGTTTCAAGCGCATATCCCAGAATCTCGGCGGCATCGGCACCGGCCGCGGCCAGGGCGTTTGCCGCCTCCACGCGCTGCGTGATCGAGCCCTTCTGAAGCTCCCGGGTGCGCTTTCCGATGTCGACGGCGTCCCCGGCTGCCTCGTTTTTCAAGACACGGGCGTTCGCCGCGGCTTCCGCGGCCTTACCCTCGGCTACCGCTTTCTCGTAGCGCTGCACGACATCGGTCGTCCAGGTGTCGGGACGGCCAGCCGCTTCGGCCGCCGCGATCGCGGCTTTGGTCTGAGTAAAGTCAGGGGCAGTCTTGTTCACGTTGACCGCCATGAAGTAGTGGCTGCGCGCGACACCGGCTCGAGTCTCGGCGTGAAGGCTCTTCTCCATCTGGGCCGCCTTGTCGAATGAGCCGATCGCTTCCGGGTACTTCTCGGCATAGAACTGCGCCCAGCCAAGGCCATAAAAGAGTCCGGCGTTTTTGGAATCCAGCTCGATCGCCTTGTTGTAGGCGGCGATCGCTTCGCCGGCGCGAGGGGGCTTCACCCTTGAGAGCACCCAGCCATAGTTGGCGAAACCGGCCGCACTCTTGTAGCCGGGCGAATTGATCAAGGTGACGAGGATCTGGGCGCCCTTGTCGGGATCACCGCTCATGCCGAGGAGCAGGCCGTAGTTCGACTTGATTTCGTTGTTCGTGGGGTTGAGCTCCACCGCTTTGGCGTAAGCGTCTTTCGCATCTTCGAACGACCGGGTCATGTGGTACGAGTGAGCCAGCAGGGCGAAGGCATCGCCCGCCTTGGGCATGGCCGAAGTAGCCTTCTCAAGCGGCGGGATCGCTTCCTTGTATTGGCCCTTGCGGGCCAGGAACTCGCCATACATCTTGTTCGCCTCGGGGCTTTCCGGAGACAGTTTGACCAGTTCGCCCGCATCCTTGAGCGCGCCGTCCAGATCGCCGCTGCGGAACTTGGCCCAAAGGAGCGCGGTGCGGGCCGGGGCAAACCCAGGGTCCGTGGTGATCGCGTTCTGAAGAGAAACCTTGGCCTGGTCGTAGTTGCCGCGCGCCTCGAAGAGCTTCGCCACCACCAACTGAGTCTGAGGATCCTTGGGACCGAGGAAGGCGCCCTGCTGGGCCTGGGCGATGGCGTCGCTCCACGAGGCGTCGTTGCCGTTGAAATTCTTCTCGGCTGAAATCGCGTATCCAAGAGCGGCGAAGGCGGCGCCGGAGTTCTTATCTGCTTCCGTGGCCTTGAGGGCAATGGCGCGGGCCTCGGTCGCCTTATTCGCGGCCACCAGGGCATACACGAGACCGACCTGGGCGTTCGTGTTCTTGGGATCGAGGTCCACCGCCTTGCGGTACGCGGCCACCGCTTCCGCAGTCTGCCCGGAGAGGCTCAGCGCATCGCCCTTCCCGGCATGAGCGGCCGAAACCGTGGCCCCCGCAGCAATCGCGCCATCGGCGGCGGCGTGCGCAGCCTTTGCATCCCCCACACGAGCCTGGGCCGAGGCCAGGGTACCGAGCGAGAGGCCATTCTTTTCGGCCGCAACCGCCTTGTTGGCAAGATCAAGAGCCGCCTTGCCGGTCCCGGTCTTCAGGGTCATCTGGGACGAAGCCGCCAATGCGCGCGCGTGCAAGGCCGGGGCGGCCGAACCGCTCAGCGCGACCGCCTTCGCAAGAGAGGCCACGGCCTCGTCGCCGTTCCCGTTCAGCTCTTGAAGCCGGGCCAAAGCAAGGAACGCCTCGACCGACGGTGTGCTGCCGGCGAGTTTCACCATCGACTTGATGGCTTCGTCGGTCTTGCCTTTAGCGAACTGCTCTTCCGCCTTGGCGATGGCTTGGTCGGTTTTCACATCCGCCCATCCGGTGCTGGCGGCAAGAGAACCGGCCGCAATAAGAACGAGGATGATGACGAATTTGTTCTTCTTCATTTCACGTAAACCTCATAAAGAACGTTCCAAAGCGAGGGAGTGTACAAGACAACACAAGTCCGCTCACAGTGCGTGTCCGGCTTTCCACGCCCCATCCCTCGGAGGGAGTCGCGGAACAGGTCCTTTGCAGCGGGTTTCTCGTGGTAATTCAATACTTAAGACGCGGCGCGCGAGGCAAATTTTGGTGAGTGGGATCACGGATTTGAAATTTCGTGAGATTTGATACAACCATGGCACGGGTGTTGCTCGTCTAATACTGCAGAAGACGTAACTACCCTCCAAATACCCTCCAAATAAACTCTGCTCCCGTAAAGTCGGGAACCCCCTTCCAAAGGGGGAACGCTTCGGGAGGGGACGCAGCATCATGCTGCGCACCCCTCCCAAAAGCAATTTTTGGTCCCAGACGGCCAAGATCTTGGTAAGCCAACTGCACCAGGCCGCACTTCGGCTACTCTCCGCCTCAACAATTCATGACGAGTCTGGAGATTGTCCGACGACGGCCCGAGCACGACACGGAACTTTTTGCCCTCTATGCCGAGGTTTTCGGGGACGGAAACCTGGCGAGAAGCCGGCGACGCTACGACTGGCAGTACTTTGAGAATCCGAACACTCCAGAGGACGGTCCAGTGATCTGGATGGCGCGGGAAGGCGACCTGCTGCTTGGACAGATGGCGACGATGCCGCTTCCCATGTGGTGGGCCGACCGCGAAGTCAGGGCCTCCGCGGGAAACGATTACTTCATCCGCAAGAGTGCCCAGGGCCGCGGCATCGGCATCGCGCTGTCCAATCGGTGGGCCGACGAAGACGATGTGGCACTTGCCCTGGGGCTCACCCCTTCTTCCTACCCGCTCTTCAAGAAGATCTTCACCGACGTGGGACCGGTGCCTTCGTACCTCAAGATCCTCGACGCCACCGCGGTCGCGAAGAAGAAGTGGGGCGCTTTGGCGGGGACGGTGGCCGGACCGCTGCTGGGACTGGGCCTTTCTCTCATCTCCCGGCGACCCGGACAAGCCACCGATGTGGATGTCCGACCGGTGGAGGCCTTCAGCGACGAGTACGACGATCTCTGGCTCCGGACCCGTGCGTCGTTCGCCACGTGTGTGCGGCGCGACGCGCGGTACCTGCGCTGGAAATTCCTTGCCTGTCCGTTCCGCAGCTATCGGGTCTTCGAAGCTCGAAAGAACGGGACTTTGTCGGGCTACGCGGTTTTGCGCGATGAAGGAGACCCGGACTTCATGCGAGGGGTCATCGCCGACCTCTTCTGCGACACCACCGACGAAGCCACTCAGGAGGCACTTCTGAGTGCCGCAATCTCCGACTTTTCTACAAAGGGACGGGCCCGAATCGAGGTCTATTGCTTCAACGCTCGCCTGAGCGCGGCTTTGACCCGTCACGGCTTCCGTTCCGGCACCACCGCGGTTCAGTACTGCGTGGCGTATCGGGGAACTCCCGACGGGAAGGCAGGTACGAGAGCGATCCTCGATCAGGTGTCCAACTGGAATCTCTTTATCGGCGACGGAGACCTGGACCGCGCATGATTTCGAAGCCGCTCTTCATGGTGGGCATCGACACCGAGGCCGACGATCAGTGGACGCTCGAAGGTCGAAAACGACTTTCGGTCGAAAACGCCCGAGCGCTGCCTCGTTTGCAGGCCACGTGCGAGGCCTACGGTGTTCGCCCGTCGTATCTCGTCACTCATGAAATGGCCACTCGGGAGCCCGCGCGTTCGATCCTCCGTGATCTCGCCGCTTCAGGTCGCTGCGAGATCGGCGCACACCTGCACCCCTGGAGTTCGCCTCCGTATCGGGAGGAGGATCTGGTGGGCCGCTACCCCAGCCAGCTCGATGACGCCCTTCTTGAGACTCAGCTCGCAGAGCTGACCTCGGCGATCGAGTCCTCGCTCGGGGTAAGGCCGGTGAGCTACCGCGCCGGCCGCCATGGTTTCGACACCCGGTCTTTGCGGATTCTCGAGAAACTCGGCTACCGCGTGGACACAAGCGTCGACCCCTTGTTCAACGAGTCCCGGAAGGGCGGCCCTTCGTTCGCGGGAGCGCCGGTTTCACCCTACTGGCCATGCCACAAGGACGTGCGGCGGGCGGGAACCTCCTCGGTGCTGGAGATACCGGTTTCTTCAGCCACGTCGCCCCGGCTACCGAAAGCGCTGGAGACCCGGTTCACCATGCTGCCCGCCATACCGTGGCGGGGCTACTTCAAGCGCCTGGGTCTGCGTGCGGTCTGGCTTCGACCTTCCTACTCGAGCGTCGAGGACGCCAAGTCTCTGGCGAGCAGCTTCGTGGCCCGCGGCGTGCCGACTCTGAACATGCTATTTCACTCGAGCGAACTGGTGCCCGGCGGGTCACCCTACAACAAGACCGGGGACGACGTCGATCGCTTCTTCGGCCGACTGGAGCAGATCTTCGAACACGTGATGCGAAGACTCGAAGCGCGCGGCGTGACCTACGCCCAGGCCGCGGATGCGCTCGTCGTGCCCCGGCCGAGGCATTGAAGATCCTTATGGTCACGCCACATCTGCCGCCTTATCAGGCGGCGAACGCGCTTCTGCCCCACGTCCTCGGGCTCGAGCTCACCAAACGCCGCCACGCCGTGTCCTTTCTGACTTTCAGGACAGATGATCCCGTGCGGGAGAACACGCGCTACGTGAGGCGACGCACCGGTTTGCGGGTCACGAGGATTCCCCAGTTGCTCGAGGCGATCGAAACCCGGCGCCAGGCCCTGCCTCTGATCGCCGAAGCGGACGTGGTTCACATCCACTCGAACACCTGGATGAACCAGGTGGCCGCACGCCTCGCCTGCCGAAAGAACAAGCCCTACGTGCTGACTCACTACGGCACGGAGATCTGGCATCACGACGGACGGAATCGCGCGTTCCGCACACTCAATGAGAGGGCGCATCAGGTCACGTTCTACAGCGCTCGCCTGCTCGAACGGGCTCACGAACTGAAGGTGCCGATGCGCGAGGCCTCTGTGATCTATCCGGCCGTCGACCTGCTGTTTTCACCACTCGGGCCCCCGGAACGGGAAGCGGTGCGAGCGCCTCTGGTCGGCTCCTCGGAATCACTCCTCTTCAACGTGAAGCGACTGCATCCCCTGGCCGACCATGCCACTCTCCTGCGCGCCTTCTCTCTCCTCGAACCCAAAGGGGTTCGCGCCCGTATGGTGATCGCCGGGTCCGGGGAAGAACGCGACCGGCTGGAGGATCTGGCGGAAGAGCTTGGGGTCTCAGCCCGTGTGCGCTTCCTCGGCCTTGTCCCCAATCAGGAAGTGGCCAAACTGCACGGCGCCGCCGACCTGTTCGTCCTCTCGTCCACCCTCGAGGCGACTCCGACCGTGGTTCTCGAGGCCCTGGCCTGCGGCACCCGCGTGGTTTCGACCGACAACCCGGGCGGCCTGGAGTTGGGCGCCATGTTCCCCGACGACCTTCGCATCGTTCCCCGCGGGAACCCGGAGGCGCTGGCCGATGGCATTGCCGCCTCGTTGCGAGAAAATCGCCGAATCAGCGAAAGAACGTCCCGAGTGATTGACGAGCGTTTCTCACTTCGCGGACTCGTCGATCGCTACTGCGAGATATACGAACAAGCCCGATGAGACGGATCGACAACGACGCCATCCGTGCCGCGGGTGAAATCAGGTTTCGCAGCGAATACGACTACGCCATCTTCGAATATCTCCGCAGTTCGAAGGTGATTCAGTCGGTCGAACGTTCGGGGGTGAAACTCCAGGGCCGGGTCCTCGACGCCGGCTGCGGCAGCGGAGGCACCGCCATCTCCCTCGCGGAGGAGGTTGGTTTCGCCACCGGCCTCGATCTCTCGCCGCGATTTTCGGATGCCGGCACCCGGCTGGCCCGTGAGAAACGGGTCCGAAACGTGGCCTTCGTGCAGGGCGACGGCCTCATGCTCCCTTACGCGAACGAGTCGTTTGACGTGGTTCTTTCGCACTCGGTCATCGAACATCTCCCCTCCGCCGAGGCCTACATCGCGGAGTGCGCGCGCGTACTCAAGCGGGGCGGCCGTTTCTATCTCTCCACCGCACCCACCCTCTCTCTCGCCGGCGCTCACCTGCCGCGGCTGAGAGTACCGGTGCCCATCCATCTCTTCCTCGGCCGAAGACTGGCGTTCCGGGCCTTCGTCTTTCTCGCCGCCTCCGCCCCCTGGATGCTGAGCGAAAGAGCGAGTGCCAACACCTTTGTCCAGCTCGCCCAGTCCGGCCGCGAGAAGGAAGACGATCTGCTCACCCCGGTGACCTTGCGCGGCATGTCCGAGTGGATCGCGGGCTCGCCTTTCCGTCTGATCTCGGAGCAGCGCTACGTCAGCGGCTTCTTCCGGCGCGCGCTACCGTCGTTCCTCCGCTCGTTCTTCCTGGAGATTCCAGTGGTTGGCGATGTGATGGTGTCGCAGATCGAATGCGTGCTGGAGAAACCGTGACCGTGACGGCTCGTCCCCCGGTTCTTCTCTTCTCCGACATCCGCTTCCCCTCGCCACGGGCGAACGGGATTCAGGTGGTCAAGACGGCCCACGCCCTGGCCGCGCGCGGACGCGAGGTGCGCCTGGTGGTGCGGCATTCCGACCAGAGGCCCACGAGCGAAATCCTGCCGGAATTCGGGGTCGAGGTAAACCCTCGCCTCCACGTCGATCGGCTCGAAGTGGGACACGCGCCCAATTCGTCGTTCATTCCAAGGCTGCGCTATCTGAGTCAGGCTCTGATCCTGGGTCGCCGCTCGTCCCGCAAGGGGGCCATGGTCCTGACCCGCGACCTGCAGCTCGCCGACCTCCTCTTGCGCGTGGGCTGCGCGAACCTGACCTACGAGGCCCACGCGGTGGAAGCGGTGATGTACGAGGACCGGCACCATCTCTATGGCCTGAGCGATCCGCCGAGCGCATCCAAGCGGCGCCGGATCGAGAACCGTGAGCGCCGGGTCTGGACCGGAGCGCGCGGCTTTATCGCAACCACAGGGGGCATCCTCACGACCTTCGAACGACTGTTCGGGGCGCGGCCTCGCACCGCGGTGGTGCCGAACGGCTGCGACACCCCCCGAGATCGGGTGTTCACACCACCGTCCGAAGCGCTGCGGGTGGTCTACGCCGGTCAGCTCTACCCATGGAAGGGCGTCGATGTTCTGGTCCAGGCCTTCGCGTGCCTCCAGCGGGGCGAACTGGTCATCGCCGGAGGACTGAAGGGCGAGCCCGACTTCGAACGCGTTCAGGAATTGGCTCGCCGCTTGAACCTCGGCGAGCGGGTCCGGTTCCTCGGTTCACTGCCCCAAAAAGATGTGGCCCGGGAACTGGCCCAGGCGACCGTCGTGACCGCACCCTTTCTGAAAAGCGCCATGACTTCGGAACACACCTCGCCGATCAAGGCGTTCGAAGCGATGGCCGCGGGACGTCCCCTGCTGATTTCGGACACCGCTGCCTCTCGCGAAATCGTGGAGGACGGACGCACGGGCCTGGTCGTAGCCCCCGGGAACGTGGACGCCTGGGCCGCTGCCCTCGACCGGGTTCTCTCGGACCGGGCCCTTCAGATGTCCCTCGCCCGCGCCGCCTTTGAGAAGGCGACCCAATATTCGTGGGCCCGCCGCGCCGAGCGCATCGAGGACTTTCTCGGAGACGCGGCATGAACCGCGGGATAAACCGCGGAACAATCGGCGCCTTCCTCATCGCGAGCCTCCTGACCCTGGCCCTCGTGTCCACAAAGATCCGGGGGGCGGACGAGATCGAGTACTACTCGCACCTGCGCTCGGCGGTCTTTGATCGCGACCTCGATTTCACCAACGAATACGAGCATTTCTACCACGCCAACCCTCAGGGCCTGGTCGGGTTCAAGGAGACCTTCCTGGACCGCCGCGAGCCAAAGACGGGCCGACCGATCAACTTCGCCCCGATCGGATCAGCGATAGTTTGGTCGCCGTTCTTTCTCGCCGCCCACGCCCTGGTCACGAACGGCGTCTTGAAGGGTGCGGCCGACGGTTTCTCTCCGGCCTACACCGGGGCTGTGGCCTACGGATCGGCGCTCCTCGCGATAGCGGGCTTCGTTCTCGCCTTCTTCACCTTGAAACGCCACCTTGGCGTCACCGAGGGCCTCGCCCTCACGTCCATCCTGGCCGTGTGGTTTGGAACTCCCGCCCTCTACTACATGACGGTGGCCCCGGCCTTCGCGCACGCGCCTTCGATCTTCGCGGTGTCGCTTCTCTTCTACCTTTGGCTTCGAGCGAGAGAGAAAGACCGTGTTGTCGACTGGGTGCTCATGGGTTTGTGCGCCGGCCTCGCGGTGCTGATCCGCGAGCAGGCCGTCTTGTTCCTGATCGCCCCCGGTCTGGACCTCGGCATCCGGCTGATCAAGGGCGATGTCCGTCGCTCTCTCGAACGTGGCGTGGCGGTCATGGGCGCCACCGGCCTCGTCTTCACCCCCCAACTCCTCGCGTATCAGGCTCTCAACGGGACTTTTGGACCCACGCAACTGGTTCAGCGGAAAATGGACTTCGGTTCACCCCATTTCTTCGACGTCCTCGTGAGTCCGGGACATGGGCTCTTGTTGTGGACACCTTTTCTCCTCATCGCCTTTCTTGGTCTCGGGCGCAGCATCTTTCGCCTGAAAGCTCTGGGGGTTTTCGTGACGGTGGCGCTTGTCGCTCAGGTCTTCATCAATGGTTCGGTTCTCTCCTGGCATCAGGCGGGGGCTTTTGGATCGCGACGTTTCGTGGATTCGACCGTTCTCTTCGTCATTGGCGTCGCGTTCGGTTTGATGGCGCTTAAAACGCGCACTCAGAAGATCGTGGTCGCCCTCGCAATCTGGTGGAATGTCTCTCTCATGGTGCAGTTTGGTTTGAAACTCATGGATCGTCAGAAGCTCGACTGGCCTGGTGTGGCCGTCCGGCAGGTCACCGAGGTCCCGATGCGGATTATCGATACGGCCAGGCTTTATTTCACCGACCAGGATGCCCTGGTGCGGAGCACGCGATGATCCACGCCGAGTGGATGAAGCACTTCGCCTGCCCGGTGTGCCTGGACAAAGCCGGTTGCGAGAAATGCGGGGTCCGGACCGGGGGGCACGACGTCTGCCAGAGCTCGTACCTCACCCGGGTGGCCTGCGCGTGCGGCGGGCCCAACAAGCGAGCCCTCGAACATCGCGGCGAGGGCTTCTACTGCTCGTGCTGCATGACCCGCTACCCGTTCGGTCCGGGCCGCGACTACCTGGACCTGCTTCCCCGAACCGACGTAGGGCGGGTGTCGCACTACGCCGACGAGGAGTTTCAGGAAAGGCTGGGGGTGCGCGAAGGCCCGCCCGTCCTCTCCGCGGGCGTCAAGGCGCGGATGGTGTCGAAGATGCTCGGACTGAAGCGGGGCGACACGGTCCTCGATCTCGGCAGCGGGGCCGGAAAGTTCGCGACTCATTTCGCGAGCGAAGGCGCTTCGGTCTGTGGCGTGGATATGGCGCCCTTCTTCCTCCGCTCGGCGATCGATGCGGTCAACCTGATCGTGGGTGACCTGCGGCGGTTGCCCCTGCGCAATGGTTCGACATCCCGCGCCTATTCCCTGGACGTGCTGGAGCATCTGGACGAAGCCGGTGTGCGCGAGGTCCTTCTGGAGGCGCGCCGGGCGGTGTCGCAGGATGGCCGGATCTTCGTCTACACCCACGCGATGGAGTCGTCGAAAATCGCATCGTTCCAGCGCGGAGTGAATACGTTCGCGAAACGCCTCGGGCGCCTGGGCCTGGTCGACTCCGATAAGGAGGCCATGCGGAAGAGCGACCACATCAACGCCATCAACTCCCATGAGCACTTCGACCTGATCGCGAAGTCCGCCGGCCTCAAGGTTCAGGAGCGGGTCTACTACAACGTCTTCGCGAAAGCGGTGGTCGAAGACCTGGCCCTCAAGGTCATCGAACAGAGGCGGCAAAGAAAGGAAGGCGCCACGGCTTTGTCGACACCGCCCGTCGAGGCCAAGGCGGCGAGCCACATCGTGGGCCGGCCCCTGCCCTCCCCGTCCGCGCGCTTCGTGGCCCGCGCCCTGACCGGCGTTCTCATGCTGGACGTGGCCTTCTTCGGCCGGGTCCGTACCGGTCCGTTTTTTGGAGTCCTGGCCCCCATCGCCCCCTGATGAGGATTCTGTACGTCGCGTCCGACCAGACGCTTCCCGGAGAAACCGGCGGCAGCGTGCACGTGCATGAGGTGTCGCGCGAACTCGCGAAACAAGGCCACGAGGTCCATGCCGTCGTGCAGGACCGTGGCGAGGGAACGACCAGCGGGGATGGCTATTCCATCCACCGGATTCGCTGGTCACCCTCGCACCGCTTCTTTCGTTTCCGCGCGCTGCCGCAGATCGAGGCCCTGATGGCTCGGCTCAAGCCGGATGTCCTGATGGAGCGGTACTACAACTTCGGCGGCGAGGGCATACTCGCTGCCGAAACCGCGCGGGTCCCGAGCCTTCTAGAAGTGAACTCGCCGGTGTTGGACCACGAGGACTCGGCCAAGGCCCGGCTCGATGCGCTGCTCGTGGTCCGACCGATGCGCGCGTATCGCGAACGCCTGGTTCGTTCCGCTTCCGCGCTGATTTCGCCCCTCAAGGAAATCGTGCCCGAGTTCGCACGCGCGAAGACTCACGTTGTCACGTGGGGCGCCAATGTGGACGCGTTCCATCCCTCACGTCGCAGCGAGGCCCGGCGCGCGAGCTGGGGTGCCACGCCCGAGACGACCGTGGTTCTGTTCAGCGGCTCCCATCGGCCATGGCACGGGGTGGGGACGCTTAAAGAGGCGGCTCGTCTCTTCAGCCTCAAGGATCGCCCGGATGTCCTGTTCGTTCTGGCCGGCGGTGAGGCCAAGGGCGTCGCCCCCGATTTCCGGGGTCTCAACCTGGGCCGCGTGCCTTATCGAGACATGCCCGAGGTCACGGCGAGCGCCGACATCTCGGTGGCACCTTACGACCGATCCCGCTTGCGCTCCCTCAGGCTTGGTTTCTTCTGGTCCCCGCTCAAGATCTTTGAGGCGATGGCGAGCGGTGTGCCGATGATCACCCTGGATATTCAGCCCCTCAATCAGATCGTTCGTAGCGGCCTCGATGGTGTCTTCTTCAAGGAGAAAGATCCCGCGGATCTGGCGCGAGCCATCTGGTCGCTGGCCGAAAACCGCGAACGTCGGCTCGGGATGGCGAAAAACGCGCGGGACCGCGCGCGCCTGTTCTCGTGGGCCGCGCATGCGGCTCAGGTCGAGTCGATCCTGCTGAATCTCCGGCGCGCATGAGAATCACCCTGGTCACCGAGGTGTTTCCGCCCAAGGCGGGCGGGGCCGGCTGGTCCACGCGCGCCTTGGCCCTCGGACTCAAGGACGTCGGCCACGAGGTGCGGGTCATCACTACCGCGGAAGGACCGGATGGGGAAGGCGGCGTTCCGGTCGTGCGCCTTCCAGGAGTCAACGGGCCCTTTCGCCGAGGCCGGATGGTCGACACATTCCGGGAGGCCCTCAGGGGCGAGAGAGCGGCCGACGTTATTCATGCCCAGCACTCCCTTTCCGCTCTGGGCGCCCTCGCCTTGAAAGATCGCCCGCGGGTGATCGTGACGGTGCGCGATCACTGGCCGGTGTGCTTCTGGTCCACGCGCATGTCGCGCGGAAGCCTCTGTCCACAGTGTTCGATCGCCGGGATGTCACGCTGCCTGAAAGGTCGGCTGCCCGCGCTCAGCGCCCCCCTCGCGATCCCATACATGAAATGGGATCTCTCCTCCAAGAAATCGGCGCTTCAAAAGGCCGACGCCGTCATCGCGGTCAGCGAATCGATCGCGGGTGAACTGCGGGCGGAAGGGATTTCGTCGGTTCACGTCCTTCCGAACATTGTGGATGCCTTCGAGGTGAACGCGGCCGCCGAAGAGAAACCCGGAGTTTCTCTGCCCGATCGCTTTGTTCTGTTCGTGGGAAAGCTCGAAGCCAACAAGGGGGCGGCCGATCTGATTCCCGCGTTCGTTCGGTCAAACGTGACTTTGCCGCTGGTGGTCCTGGGTAGCGGCTCGGAACAACCGGCGATCGTGGAGGCAGCGGCGCTTCATTCGGTCGACCTCGTCACCGTCGGCTGGGCCGATCGCAACGATGTGCTTCGCGCCATGAAGCGGACGGAAGCGCTGATCTTTCCTTCGACCTGGCCCGAGCCTTTGTCGCGCGTCCTTCTCGAGGCTCTCGCCCTGGGCACGCCCATCGCGGCCATGGATACGGGCGGCACTTCCGAGTTGATCGAGGAGGGCGTTTCAGGGCTCCTCGCCCACAACCGGGAGGAGCTGGGCGACGCTCTGGCCCGAATCGTTCATGATGGGGGCGTGCGATCACAGTTGCGGGAGGGGGCGAAGGCGCGGGCCCAGGCGTTCTCGCCCCAGGCCCTGATTCCCCGCTATGAAGTCCTGTATCGGGGCAGCCGCTGATGCGCGTCGCCTTGCTGACCCGGAGTGCTCACCCGTTGCATCCGCCGGGGGGTATGGAGCGGGCGGTGTATTCGCTCGCCAAACATCTGCGGGCGAAAGGCGTCGACGTCACCCTCTTCACGCGTCCGGGGAAAAACCCCGAAGCCTTTCCCGGACATGTGGTCTCCGTGAAGTACCAGCGGTTTCATTTAGGCCCCCACGGACGCGTCCTCGATCGCACCTTCAACTACCCGGTCTTCAGCACACTGATGGGCAAGGAAGTGGCGGCGCGGGTCCGAAGCGGCGAGATCGACGTGGTCGACGCTCAGGGCCTCACCGCCCTTGGCTATGGCCGCGAGCGACAGAAAGACCCAGGCCTCAAAGCCCCGCTGGTCATGAACCCCCAGGGCATGGAAGAGCATCATGTGCGGGGTTTCAAAGCCCTGGCTCTAAGCCGGCTCAAACAACTCTCGAGAGAAGCGGCCCAGCTTGCCGACTGCGTAATCGCCACCGACGAGGCAACGAAGGATGATGTGCCCCGCCTGCTCGACGTCGACCCTCGCCGCGTGTGTGTGATCCCGAATGGTGTGGACCTCGAGGAACTGCGCTCGCTCACTCCTCAAGATGCCATGCCCTTCACGTTCGAGGTGCTTCCCTGGATGTCCATGCGGCAGCCTCTCTTCATTTCGGTCGGCCGGATCGAAACGTACAAGGGTTTCGTGGACTCTCTCGAAGCGTTCCGGCGCGCTGCCCCCTCGCTGCCCAAAGACTGGGGGTGGCTGGTGGTCGGAGAGGGGCCGCAGCGGCGCGCGCTGCAAGCCCGGGTAGAAGATCTTCGCGACCACATTCAGTTCACCGGCCGGGTTGGAGAGCAGGCCCTTCACGCGCTCTACGCCGCCTCGGACATCTTCCTTCACCCCACGCGCTTCGAGGGATCGTCGCTCGTGACCCTGGAAGCGATGGCCCACGGTCTGCCGGTCATCGCCACACGTGCGGGAGGAATTCCCGACAAGGTTCAGGAAGGCAGGAACGGCCTGCTGGTGAATCCCGGCGATATCGGCGGTCTGGCCCGGGCCATCGAACGGCTCGCGAACTCACCGGAAGAAAGGGCGGGCATGCGTCTTGAGAGTGCGCGCCTGCTCGACCCATTCCTGTGGCCTCGAATTGCCGAGCGGGTCATCGCCCAATACGAACGCCTGATTCATGAAAGGAAGAAGCGGTGAACCCGGAAGAGTACCGAAGCATGGCCGACCTTGAAGGAGTGCAATGGTGGTACGCCGGCATGCGCCGCATCGCGCGGGCTCTGCTGTCGCCCCACCTCGCAATCGGTCGTGGCCAAGGCCGCCGGCTCCTCGACGCTGGTTGCGGCACGGGCTGGAACCTTCAGGATCTTTCGGTGTTCGGCGAAACCCACGGTGTTGACCTGTCCCCACTCGCCGTCGAAGCGACCCGGCGAGGCGGGGGCCGGGTGGTCCAAGGGAACCTGCTCGCCCTGCCCTACACCGCCGCCAGTTTCGACGTGGTCACCTCGTTCGACGTTTTGTACCACGCCTGGATCCAGGATGACGTTCAGGCGGTGCGAGAACTGACCCGCGTGCTCAAGCCCGGGGGGTTGGTGCTTCTCAAGGTTCCGGCCCTGAAGATCCTGTGGGGCGCCCACGACGAAGCAGTGCATTCGCGACATCGCTATACGCGGAGCGAGATGGAGGCGCTGGTGGCGAGGTGCGGTCTTGTGCTGGTGCGATCCACCTACGCCAATTCGCTTCTCTTTCCGGTGCTGCTCACCCGCAGGTTCCTCGACCGCGCCCTCGATCGCCATGGCTCCGACGTGGCCCTGCTGCCTCCTTTGCTCGAACGCGTCTTCTTCGGCCTCCTCGCGATCGAAGCCCGGCTCATGGCCTGGTTCAACCTGCCGATCGGGGCGAGTGTCTTCGCCCTGGCCCGAAAACCGGACGCATAGAATCCGGCTGCCAACCGCGATGACCCCCGAAGAGATTGAACGCGAACGCCTGAAAAGCGCCCAGACCCTCGACGACGTGACCGAGGGTGCGCGTGGAACCGATGTCGCGCGAAGCCCGGAAACGGTGCTCGGGGTTCTTCCGCCTCAAGCTCCATCGCCCCAAGCCCCTGTCGTGGGGCCTTCGGGTGTTCCCGAATGGCGTCCGCCCACACCTCCTGATCTCGGCCCCGTGAATGAGTCATTCCGAACCGCGCCCGATCGTCGGTCTGGATCCTTCCTCTCTCTCATCGACGGACGAGAGAAGACGCGCCAGGCCCAGGAACGTTTCAATTCGGATCAGGTGCGCCTCGACAACGCCATGGTGACCTGGACGGCGGAGCACTTCGCGGCCACTCATAAGCATTACGACGCGGTCATCGGGCAGATGCAGCAGCGCATGGACGACATCGATGCCCGGCACCGCGAACTCGAGAAAGAGCTGGTCCGCCACGTCCACGAAATGGCCCGACGCATCGACGTGGTCCTCGGCGAGGGTGAAAAAGGCCGGGTCGCCCACGAAGCCACCCTGCGCTCGCTCCGCGAAAGACTCCGCACCCTCGAAGAACGCCTTCGATGAACCACGAAGCAACGAGCGTAGCCCAATTCACTTGGGCGAAGCGGCGGGGGTGTAGGGGGCTGAGCACCGCGATATGGGCTATCTGCGGCCCCCCACCTCAATGACTACTAAACGCGTCCTCATAGGCGCCGCTCAGGCTCCGTTCATCAACGGAGGGGCCGAAATGCTGGTGCTCTCGTTGCAGCGGGAGCTGAGGCAGCGTGGTTTCCTTGCCGATGTGGCCCAGGTTCCTTTCAAGTGGTACCCGCCGGAAGAGATCGTGCGCCAGGCCCTCGCCTGGCGGCTCATCGACGTCACCGAAAGCAACGGCGACAAAATCGACCTCTTTATCGCCACAAAATTTCCTACCTTTCTGGCCGAACACTCGTGCAAGGTCGCCTGGATCTTCCACCAGCATCGCGAGGTCTACGACCTGTTCGGCACCGAATACTGTTCCTTTACGGATTCGAAGGAGCACCAGGAGACGAAAGCGACCATTCACTCGCTGGACACGAAGACTTTGTCCGAATGCCGCGACCGCTTCACCATCTCACGCACGGTTTCCGATCGACTGCGACATTTCAACGGGCTCGATTCGACGCCCCTCTATCCACCGCCGCCGCTGTCGGGCCGGTATCGGTTCGAAGAACTCGGCGATTTCCTGCTCTTCGCCGGCCGGTTGGATCGGCTCAAACGCGTGGATCTGCTGATCGATGCTCTCACTCACACTCCCAAAGATGTCCGGCTGAAGATCGCCGGACGCGGGCCGCTCGAAGGAATGCTGCGCGAACGGGCGGAGGCTTCCGGCGTTTCCACTCGAGTGGATTTCCTCGGCTTCGTCCCCGACGAGGATCTGCTGACCTTGCTCGCGACCGCGCGGGCCGCGGTCTACACCCCCGTCAACGAGGACTACGGCTACGTCACACTGGAGGCTTTCCTTTCCGGGAAGACCCTCGTTACCACCAACGACACGGGAGGCGTTTTGGAGTTCGCCACTTCGGAAAGCGGATTCATCAGCGCGCCCACGGCCGCAGGCCTCGGGGCGGAGATGACGCGAGCCTGGAACACACCGAAGACGCGACTTCGTGAAATGGCGGAAGTCGGTCGGAAGAAAGTCGCGCCGATTCAGTGGGACAGTGTCATCGACACGCTGACCGAACAAATTCGAAAGTGACTTCCCTCCCGCTCGAAATCTGGTCGCCCCTGAAGCCGCAGGCGTCCGGGATCGCTGACTATGTCGAGGAACAGTTGCCGTTTTTGGCCCGGGACTTTGCCCTCAGCCTGACCGTTGATGATCCGGACTCCATCTCGGGAGAGCTCAAAGGCCGATACCGGGTGATTCCGGCCGCGCGCAGCGACAAGGCCACTCTCCGCGTCTATCACGTCGGCAACTCGCCGCTCCACGGTTTCATCTACCGGGAGGCTCGGAGAGTCCCGGGCATCGTGGTGCTGCACGAGTGGAACTTGCATGAACTGCTCCTCGGCTTCGCGGTCACGGCGAACGACTTCACCGTCTATCGACGCCAGATGCGGCGCGAACATGGCGAACGCGGCTCTGTGGCCGCCGAAACCATCGCCAAAGCACTCGGAGGACGGTATTGGACCGGTGTCTTCCCCTTGAACATGGAGATTCTGGAGAGAGCCTTGGCCGTGGTCTGTCTCGCCCGCTCGACCTCTTTAAGGGTCGCTGCGCGAACCCTCGGGACACCGCTTCTTTACCTGCCTCATCACGCGGTCCTGCGATCACACACCACCGATCGCGCGGCCGCCCGCGCCCGGCTCGGCTTCGATCAAAACGTTCGCATCGTTCTCGCCCCCGGTCTTGGCACCGCGTCGAAGTCTCTCGACATCGTGAGGGAAGCGGTGCAGGTGATTCGCGACGAGGTCCATGAGGTGCGGCTTGTGACCGTGGGCGGAGGCGGGTCCTCAGAAGTTGGAACCTCGGTGCCCATCCGAGACCTGGGCCGAGTGGATCTCGAAACCCTCGGCGACGCGCTCGTGGCCGCGGACGTGGTGGTCGCACTTCGATTTCCCAGCCGGGGCGAGGCCTCGGGCGTGGTCATGCGCGCGCTTTCGGCCGGGCGGGCCGTCGTCGTCTCGAGCGGTTCCACCGCCGATGAAGACCTGCCGCGAGGGGTCGTGGCTCGAGTGAATCCCGGGGTCTGCGAAGCTTCCGATCTCAGTGCGGTGCTGCGACTTCTTCTGACCGACGACGAAGCGCGGCGGCGTGTGGAAGGATTGGCTTTCGCCTTCGCCTCGACCCTGGGTGTCGAGCCGCTTACCCGCAGGCTCGCGGAATTCGTCCGCGAGGTGAACCGGGATAGGGCAGAGCTCGAAGGCGCGCTGCGGTCGCGGGCCGCTCAGGCCGAACGCTTGCGCGAACCGATCCGAAACGAGATCGAAGCCGCGGCCTCGAGTCTCGGCCTCGCGCACCTCCCATCGAACGTCTTTGAGAGACTTGCAGGATTGTGACCGGGCCCGTCTCCCTATCTGTCGTCATACCCGCATACAACGAGGAGCAGCGCCTCCCCGCGACGCTGGGCACGATCCTCCCCTTCCTGCGTGGCCGTGGCGATTCGTTCGAGGTGGTGGTGGTGGACGACGGTTCAAGCGACCGCACCGCCGCGGTTGCGGCCGCGGCGGGACCGGAGGTCCGCGTCTTGAAGAATCCGGGAAACCGAGGCAAGGGCTATTCGGTCCGGAACGGAATGTTGAACGCCCGCGGGGCCTTTCGACTGATGTCGGACGCCGATCTGTCGACCCCGATCGAGGAACTCGACACTCTTCAAAAGGCCCTCGCGGGCGGGGGCGAGATTGCCATCGCCTCCCGCGCGGTATCCGGAGCCAATCTCGAGAAGCGGCAGTCGGTCATGCGGGAAAGTTCGGGCCGCTTCTTCAACCTCCTGGTGCGCCTTCTCCACCTGCCCGGAATTAAAGACACCCAGTGCGGTTTCAAGCTCTTCTCCGCGGCCGCGGCCGAAGCCGCCTTCCGCGAGGCACGGCTCGATGGCTTCGCGTTCGACGTGGAGGCCCTGGTCCTGGCGCACCGGGCAGGGTTCAAGGTCCAAGAGGTCCCCGTCACCTGGCGAAATGACGAGCAGTCGAGGGTGAGTTTCGGACGGGGCCTCGCGGCCTTCATCGACCTGTTCCGTTTACGCTTCCGCTGATTCCTGGCGACGGCGTTCAGCGCGGAAGGGGCCGCCTCACTTCCTCGCGCCGCCGCAGGGACGCTACCCATTCTTCGATCTTCTGATCCAGCGCTCGCCGCTCAAGCAGATCGTGGATTTCGGGTGCGGCCAGACTAAGGGGCGCGGTCTGTGCGTCGATCGCGAAGCGTTCGTTGAAGATCCTGCGTACCTCGGCGTCCTCAACCCGCACCAGGGGACGCAAACGGACATCGATGTAGCTTGCGATGACCAGCTGAACGATCGCCTTGCGCTTCAGGGCTTGGAGGGAGAAGCCCGGACCCGCTTTCTCCTGAAGGGACAAAAGTGCGGTCGCTACATCCTTGGGAAGAGGAGGCGTATCCAGCAAGCGCGAGGCTTCCTCGAACATCATGACCTCGTCGATGGTCCGTTCGAGGGCTTCCTTTTCGTCGAGTTTCAGGAGCGCGCGCGTGAGTTCAACCTCGGAGAGAAGAATCGGTTTCTTGTTCACGAAGGCCAGAGTCCGTTCCACGACGGTTCCCGCGAACGCGGGGACGGAGGCGGTGATCGCCATCAAACCCGCGAGCGGAACGCCAAGCGAAACAAAGATCCGAAGCCAAAACCCCTTCCCTCGAACGGACCTCCGCTCGTTGCCCAGAAGCCTTCCGCCACGGAGGCGGCTAAAACGCATAGCCCACTCCAAGGTGCAGTTGGAAGAGGCCCTCGCCAGGGCGCCGATCCAGCTTGAAGCCCCAGTCGAGGCGCAATGGCCCGAACGGACTGTGATAGCGCAAACCCACGCCCGCAACCTCGCGCATTTCCTTCGGTTTTATGGCCGAGACCGTCGGGAAAACGTTGCCCATTTCCGCGAACACGTGAAATCCGAAAGCCCTGGTTACGTCCACCCGTGCCTCGATCGCCATGGCGATCAAGGCATTCCCTCCTGAAGGGACGAATCGATTCTCGGGAAGCGCACGTCCCGGCCCCACTTCATCGGTCCGGAAGGCGCGCATCAGCGAGGCGCCGCCCGCAAAAAATCGCTCCGGCAGCGGCAGATCCACCGAGTCGCCGAAAGCTCGCGCCAGACCCAGGCGCGCCGAGGCCGCGATGACCGTGCCCGCTCGAATCTCCTCATACCGAGAGACGAGGGCGGACCCTTTGAGGAAGGAATCTCCACCGAGGGCCGACGTGGACAGGAGAGAGTCGAGGGAAACGAAAGTCCCGCGCCTCGGATTGAGCGCGTCACTTCTGGTGTCGTAGACAAACCCGAGCGAAGGCCCGGAAATCCGGCCATCACACAGGTCCCGGTTCACCTCGGCGCAGTCCGTCTCGACGTCCGACGTGGTTGTGGTCTGAAAGGTGTACTGGGCCAGGATGTTGGCTGAGCCACGGGGGAAGACGGTCTGGGTCTGGAAGCCCAATCGATGGAAATCAAACGCGTCGCGCGAGCGGTCATCCTCGGCGTACAGCCGGACGTTGACGGCCTGGCGGCGTCTAAAGGCATAAGGCTCGGTGAGGGAAAGAAGTGCTCGCGATCCGCGAAGAGAGGAGCGAAGGAACAACGAAGCGCTTCGTCCCAGCCCGGAGATATTGAGCCGAGTGAATTCAACACTGGCACGCCACCGCTCGACCTCCGCCCAACCCACGCCGGGGACGATGGTGATGCGCGGGGCCTCGGTCAGCTGGATCAGGATGTTCCGCCGGTCTTCCTCGGAAGGAATCTCCCGGATCTGGACGTTGGTGAAAAGGCCGGTGGCGGAGAGGGCGGTCTGAGTATCGAGAAGCCTCTGGTAGGAGAGAAGGTCTCCTTCCTTGAGACGGCTCTCGCGAAGCACAACCACGGGCCGGGTGTCCTCAAGGCCCACGACCAGAATGCGACCCACCCGGACCCGAGGACCCGGGGTCACCTGAAAGACGACCTCAACACTTCCTCGATCATCCGAGAAGTCGGCGGTGACCTCGACGCGGGCATCCACATAGCCGTCATCGCGGAGGGAGGCGAGCAGGGCGTTGCGATCACGAGCGACCGCGGCGTTGCGAAAGGGGGCGTTTTCACGGGTCAGCAGTTCGATGGCCGCGGCCTCGCTGCGGTCCGCTGGCGGAGGCGCACCGGCGAGGGTTACGGAGCCGATCGCGGACAAGGACCCGGGCACCACCTTGAAGGTCACCCGCGCGGCGCCCGGCTCGCCTGATTCCTCGTGGGAGACAAGGGCCCCGGCGTGGCCGGCCTGGAGGAGTTGCGCGCGCAACCGGGACTTCTCGGCCTCGATATCCGCGTCGATCCAGGGGCCTCCGGGCTTCAGACTGGAGTCGTCTGGGGTGGGACTCGCCACTCCGTTCGTCTGATAGTCCACCCCGCTCAACGTCCAGACCGGGCCCAGGCGAATCACGAACTCTCCGGTGGTGGTAGCACCCGGCAGTTCCTGAAAATCGACATCCACGTCTCGGTGGCCGCGCTTCACGTAGTCTGCCTCGATGGCGGACATCGTTTCTTCGATAGTGTCCTGGGAGAGGCCTTCCGCTTCGAAACGCTCGCGGGCTTTGGCCCGATCGGCCTCGGTGAGGACATCGAGTATGAGGGAGAAGCGGGGGCCCGGCGTGACGAAAAAGACCAGGTCCCCCTCGACGCTGACCGCTTTGGCCTGGGCACGGTAGTGACCATTCTTCCAAAGCAGACGGGACAGGCTGTTCGTCCACTGGTCGATCGTTTCGACGGTCAGGGCGGCACCGAGCCGGGCCGGCGACTTCGGCAGCGGGAGACTCCCTGGCCACCCGTCGATCCGCGAGGACACGAGCCTTTCCTCTTTCGGCTGAAGAACCCGTACCCGGATGTCTCTGAGGAATCCCGGGGAACGGAGTCGGGCGTAGTCGGCTAGCGGTTCAAGCTCGACGGTCGCTCTCGGATACGCGTGTTGTCGCAGCCAGTCCGTCATCCGCGCTGAAGCATCAACGAGGGCACGGTCGCGGAACAGGTCTCGGTTGCGCAAACCGGAGGCACGGGCAAGCTCTTTGCCAAGGGAGGATTTCAGGGGAACATCGGACCCGGTGTCAGCTGATGGGGTCACGAACACAAGCTCACCGAGCCGCGGCGTTTCCAAAACCTTGAAGACCAGGCGGATGCGGCCGTCGGCTTCGGCCTCCTGCTCCACCACGATCTCGTCAAACTGGTCCATGGCGGAGAGGAGCAGGACGCTCGAACGGATGGCCTCCGGATCATTGGGCTCGCCCGCCTTCAAGGTCAAATAGCGCGCGACCGCAGGGTCGCTCGCACCCACAAGTTCCACGCGAGCGATTGTGGGCACCGGGGTCTCGCTCCGGGTGTCGCTCCGGGCCTCGACCTGGGCCTCGACCTGGGACGACGCGCAGACCATCAAGGCCGCGCACACTCTCCGAGGAACCGACGTCATCATCGATCGAGGACGAACCGGGTTCGCAGGTCCAAACCGAAACCCCCCGGTTGTTCCCAGCTCGCCACGAGAGAGAAGCGGTTGGTGAGCGAATACTCGGCGGTAACGAGTTTCGAGTCGACTCCTCCAAAGACCTGGGAGTACACAACCTCGATGTCCTGGGTGACGCGTTTGCCCACGGTCAGTCTCATGCCCGTCCGGCTCAGGAAGCCTTTGCCCGGATCGATGGAAAGCCGCGACAGGCCCACTCCTTGAGCGACTCTTCCGGTGACCGCGTCCTCGAGCACCGACGAGGCGACGGAATTGGCACCTCCGGTGCCGAGAGCTTTGAAGTCGGTCGACGAGCCCGCGACATTCGCCACGTCATTCACATCGCCCCCGGTGAGCAGGCTCGCGATCTGGGGCGAAGTGAGGGGAGGATCGGAAGTGATTCGGCTGGAGACCCGGTCAAGGGTGCCGTTGGCCTGCAGGGTCAGGCGATAAGCGCGCACGCGGGTATCCGCTTCGATGTCGAAGACCGGGTTGATCTGCCGGGGGTTTGAGAAGTGGGCGACGCCTTTGCGGACTTCGTAAGTATTTCCGCGAAAGAAGACCTTGCCACGTTCGACCTCCACCCGTCCCAGAAGCTGCGGGTCCAGCGGCGATCCGGTAAGAGCCAGATCCGCAGAGGCCACGAGGGAAGCGAGATTGTTGTCCAGACGAAGCGTGCCCGGAGCTTTGATGCCGATGTCCAGATGCATGGGCGAGGGCTTGAAGCTCGCGGAACCGGCACGCGCAAAGCTGGACGCTTCGTTGGATGAGCCGAGCAACTCGGAGGTGATTGTGTACTTCCGGTTCCAGAGCGCCTTCGAAACCATGAGGTCGCCGGTCAGCCAGTGCGACTGCGTGGTCCCCTGCAGGCGAAGGGCCGCGCCAAACGTGGAACGTAGACCCTCGGGGTAGCGTAGACCCAAAGACGTGCCGTTCAAGAGGAAGTCGAAGGACGCGGGGGTGGCGCCGCCAAAACCCATTAGTCCCGAAACCGAAACCCGTCCCCCTCCGAACCGGCCTTCCAGCCCGGCGACCCGGGCCTGGGTCTCGTTGAAGACGAGCCGGCCGTTCAGATCATCGAGGCCTTGAGGAAAGCCTCGAAGGCGAACCGAGCCATCTTCGATATCAAGTCCGCCTGAAACCTGGATGGCGTTCGGCGTGCCTCCAATCTGGCTCCTTAGGGTGGCGGCGCCACGGAAACGCCACTCCCTGAGAAACCCGGAAAGGACCCGGAGGTCGGCGCGACCGGTGATGGCGAGGTCGTTCCGATCGTCCGGCTTGAGCGCCCATTTCCCGGAAACGCTGAGCGACGTGCCATCTCCTTGGAGGGTGAGACCCGCGATCCGCACTTCGCCTTTTTCGACATCGATGATGGACCCGGGTGCGGCTTCGATCGCATAATCGGGCAGGGCCACTCGGAGCTTCCCGTCTCGCAATTGTGCGGTGATCGACTCGGGATCCTGAAGCGGGCCCTCGACCCGCGCGTTCGCGGACGCGGTGATGACCACGGCATTCTCGAAGCGCGAACCAAGCGCTCTCAGCACCGGGTCGATGCGAGCGTTGGTGAGCTTCACCTCGAGATGGCTCGGATAGGGCGCCTTCGCCCCAATAGAACCGGTGACGGCGGCGCGGAAGCGTGGGGAATCGGACGACGCGGTCACCTGGAGATTGCCGTCGCCTTTTCCCACCACGTCGAGGATGAGCGCGCCCATACCTTCATCTCCGTAGAAGATGCGCTTCGATTCCACGTGGGCGGAAACCCGTGGCCTCTCCAACGGGCCGCTGAACGTCGCACGCCCGGTGATGTGCCCGCCGATCATCGCGTCCGATTCCTCCTGCATCCCGAGATCGGCGAGTTCGATCTCCGCGAAATCGGCGGCCCCCTCGAAAGCAGGGAGCCCTGCTTCGTCAGCCAGGACACCCTGAACGGACAGGCGGCCTCCGCCGAGCGTGGCCTTGAGGCTCTGCACCCGGAGCGCCTCTCCCTCAAACCGGAGTTCGAGGTCGGCCTGGGTGTAGGCCACGCCCATGGCCTTGCCGGCAGCACTCGTGAGGGTGGCGGATCCCAGGGGCAGGGCTCTGGTTCCCAGGAGACGCATGGATCCGCTGACCGTTGTATCCACGTCGAGGTCCGAAGCCACGATCTTCAAGAGATCCTTCGCAGACCAATCCCGAATAGTGACGTTCAGATCCAGTGCGTCGTCCACGCCGGTGGCGCCGAGCCTCTGCATACCGCTCGCTTCGATGCGCGAGGTTCCTCGGACGGCAATGAGCCGGTCGCTCTTCAGGTCCACGGTCGAGGCGGTTCCCGTCCAGTCAAGAGCGCCCCACGCCACACCAAGGTAGGAAACGTCTGTCCCGATGAAGCGACCCGAGACCACCGGGGCGGACATCGTGCCCACGGCACGGCCTTCGAACACGCCACGGCCCAGGGCACCGAGAGGTTGTGGATTCAGGGTTCCGAAGGCCGCTCGGAGGCGAGTGCTCAGGGCATCGGTCGCGGCCAGATCCTCCGAGACAAGTCGAACGTCGACGCTCAATCTCTTGTCGGGCTGAATGGTCCCCGCCAGGGTGACCGCCGTCTTGGGTGCTTGAAGCTCGACCCCGGTCATGGTGATGACGCCACGCTCCGCCTTGAAAGGAAAGACGCCGGAAAGGGGTTCGCCCAGGGACGGATCCCCCACGAAGGAGAGCTGACCCGTGCCGCTCAGCAGATTCGCCGCCCCCTTCGGAAAGGAGAGATCGACGGGCCCCGAGACCCGCGCGCCCAGCCCGGCGGTGCCGTAGTCGAAAAGCCAGTGCAGCAAAGGTTCAGCGGCGAGCGCCGTGAGTTGCCCCTTCACCTTCACCGGCGAGTCCGCGAGAGCGTTTACGTCCAGAAGCGCCTTGCCGGAAAGGACGTCGAGGGCCAGGTCCTTCAGTTGCACATTGGAGCCATCCCAGAAAAGCCGGGTGGAGAAGGCGTCAATCGAGAGAGCGCCATAAGAACCTCGCTCGCCGCGAAGGGTTCCGTTCAGAGCGATCTTTCCACCGTCGATCGTGAGGGTCGCGTTCGTATTGGCGATGCCCTTGAGATCAAGGCCGGCTCCGGCGATCTTCTGGTCGAAGCTCTCGAGGTCGAACGGGCCGGTAAAACGAAGCTCGCCTTTCGGATCGTCATGAAGATCGACCTGACCTTCGATCGCGAGTGCGGTGCCGGGAGTGGTGAACGAGCCTCGGTCGATATGGAGGATGGAGTCGGCGAGGCGGATGCCGAGGTCCACGCGAGCCTCTTGAGCGGGCAGATCGCCGAAGCGCATGGGCCCGGGCCCGGCGCTGATGTCGCCCTTGAGCAGATTCATCGCATCGGCGACGAGGTTCGCTTCCAGGTGAGGCCAGACGATATCGAGCGGGATCTGCTGATCGTTCAGAAAGAGATCGCCGGACGTAATCACCAATTTCCCGATGGATATCTGGCGCGACGACGGACCGGCGGAAGGGGCGGTTTGGGGAAGGTCGGTGGTGCCGTCTGGGAAAACCTGGACGGAAATCCGCGGCCGATCGAGCTCAAACCCGCGAAGCAGAATCTTCGAGGTGAAAAGCGACCGGAAAGAAAGGGCGATGCGCATCCGCGGCGCCATCAACGTGGGCCGCCTGGAACCGGCGTGGCCGGGGATCAGCACATCCCGCAGTTCCACCACCCGGCCAGGCAGGTTCACCGAAAGCGCCCCCACGGTGACCGTGCGGCCCAGGGCTTCGGAGAGACGGCTCTCGACCTGAGTTCGCAAAACCTTCTCGCCGAACAGGCCGAACAGGGTGAGAGCGACCAGACCGACCAGAGCGATGACCGCGAGGCTGATCCGGCTGAGGCGAGCGATCTTTCGTATCAAGACCTACATGATCGCAAAGGAACCCCTTTGCACTACATCGCACCCTGCGGCCCGAGGCCTGGCTCGGTCAGGTCGACGCGCCGGTAGTGGGTGATGCTGAATGTCCGGCTGCACGGTACCCAGAACGCCATGCTGCTCGTCCCGTATCCTGTTACCGAAAGACGCGGAGCCGGGCCGCACGCGACGACGCGCGGTGCGTCATCGCTACCTGCCGAGCCGCTCAATGGTCGCTGTGGGCCTGGGCGCTCGAGCGCGATGGCTACACCGCGTGCGGCTAGTTGCTGGAACCGCGGTACGGTGCCGCGTGAGAGTGCAGCTTTCGGTCATCGAGGCGAGTGCACTCTGTCGTGGAGGGCGCGGCGGCAAGCACCGGCTCACTCTGCAAGTAGCGACGCAGATCGGCGGCCAGGTCGAGGGGCGAGTCGTAGCGCCTCGTCCGATCCTTCTCGATCGCCTTCATGGTGATCCAGTCGAGGTCGCCCCGCAGATGCTGACCAGGGCCGAGCCTTCGGTGCGACGTTTGAGGGCGATCTCGTTCGCGTCGACACTCCCCGACGCGAAGCGGGTTCCATCGGGACTGGCGGCGATCGCAGTCGTTCTATCGCCTCCGGTTCGATTCTTCCGGCCGGCGCGTGGGGATAGAACCGGTACGTCATTCGGGGACTCGATGACGAGTCGGGTATAACGTCCCCATATGAAGAGACTGGAAGCTGTCCTGGGCATTTCCGCGGTGTTCCTGCTCGCGGTCGTGGCGGTATCCGCCCAGAAACCGCAGGCCGCGGTGCCCCCACCGAATCTGGCCGCACGAGGCGAATACCTGGCGACGAGCGTGGCCATGTGCGTGCAATGCCACTCTCCGCGCGACGAGAAGAACGAGATCATCGGAGCCCTCCGATTCACCGGTGCTCCGATTCCCTTCAAATCGCCGTATGCCAACCGAGAGTGGGCTTCCGTGGCGCCCAATATCCGCTCTCTTTCGGGCTGGACCGACGAGCAGATGGTGATGCTGCTTACCGAAGGCCGCGTCGGCGATCGTCCGGTCCCGAGGAGTCCCATGCCGCCGTTTCGTATGAGTCCGGACGACGCGCGCGCGATCATCGCCTTCCTGCGCGCGCAGTAGCCGGCCGTCGGCCGGGCTCAGGCCAGTTGCCGACCGCCGGAAAACAAAGCTCGCCGGCGAGCTTTGCACTGCATCGCACCAGGCGGCCTGAGGCTTGGCCCGGGTCAGTCGATAACGAGGAGAAGCGCGCCCATTTCCACGGCCTGGCCCTCCTTGACTTTGATCTCCAGGACCGTGCCGCTTTTCGCGGCCTTGAGTTCGTTTTCCATCTTCATGGCCTCCATGACGAGGATGCCGCGGCCCGCTTCGACCGCCTCGCCTTCCTGGACCAGGACCTTCACGATTTTCCCGGGCATGGGTGCGGTGAGTTTGAGGGGTCCTTTGTGCACGACTTTCCCGAGCGCGGTCCCCTTGACCGCGTCCTTGACCTCGACATCGAAGCGATCCCCACGAACCACCACGGCGTAGCCGTCCGCCGTTTTCTCCAGGCTGAGGTCGTGGGAAACGCCATCGACGAGGACGGAGAGGTCGTTTGGGCCCGTGCGGACGAGATCAAGGTCGATCGCCTTCTCGTCGATGGTGACGCGGTAGCGGCCCTGAGTCTCGCGCACTTCGATGCGAGCGGTGCGGGAGGCGGTGGTGGCGTCAAAAAGCATTGGAGGCGTTCCCGGTCACAGGCGGCTCACCGCGTCGCGGTTGCCGAGGCGCCACCATAGCGAACCGTTGGACGCCTTGTTCTCTGCCCCGCCCTTCGCTTGGCGGCGTCCACGATAGGTGGCGATCGCCGCCACCGCCATGGCGATTTGGGTAGCCCGCGAGCGGTCGTCCTTTTCCGCCTGGAGTCTCGCAACAAAGCCGGTATCGTAATCACCTTCGACAAACTTGGGATGCCGGAGCGCGCGATCGAAGAAGGGCAGGGTGGTCTTGATGCCGGTGACCTTGTACTCGGAAACCGCGCGCAGCATACGGGCGATCGCGGCCTCGCGGGTTTCGGCGTGGACCACCAGTTTCGAGATCAGGGGGTCGTAGAACATGGGGACCTCGAACCCCTCGTAGACCCCGGAATCGTCGCGCACGCCCGGGCCCCCGGGCACGCGGAGAGACTCGATCTTTCCCGGATTCGGAAGGAAATTCGCCTCGGGATCCTCGGCGCACACCCGGCATTCGATGGCATGGCCGCGCTGGGTCAGGTCTTTCTGGGTGAAAGGCAGAGGCATCCCTTCCGCGATGCGGATCTGCATCTTCACCAGATCGATGCCCGTCACCATCTCGGTGATGGGGTGCTCGACCTGAAGCCGGGTGTTCATCTCGAGGAAATAGGGCTCGCGGTTCTCGTCCACCAGGAACTCCAGTGTGCCTGCGTTCACGTAGCCCACTTTTTTCACCAGGGCCACGGCGAGAGCCCCCATCCGCTCGCGCAGTTCCGGGGTGACGAAAGGCGAAGGACTTTCTTCGATGATCTTCTGATGGCGGCGTTGAATCGAACACTCGCGCTCAAACAGGTGAACCGCGTTGCCATGGGTGTCGGCCAGAACCTGGATTTCGATGTGGCGGGGCTTCAGAATGGCCCGCTCTATGTAGAGGCTGTCATCGCCAAAAGCACTCATGGCCTCGCTGCGGGCGCGAAGGACGGAGGCTTCGAGATCCTCCGCCTGGTGAACGAGGCGCAGTCCCTTGCCCCCGCCCCCCGCCGCGGCCTTGAGCATCAACGGGAAGCCAATGCGTTTCGCTTCGGCCAGGATGGCTTCATTGTCGGCAAGGGGATGGAGGGCGCCCGGAACCACCGGCACGCCGGCCGCGACCGCCACCCGACGGGCCGCGGTTTTCTCGCCCATGGCGGTGATCGCTTCGGCCGGCGGACCGATGAAGACGAATCCTTCGTCCTTGCAGGCTTGGGCGAACAACGCGTTCTCGGAGAGGAAGCCATAGCCTGGATGAATCGCGTCGGCACCCGCGCGGCGCGCGACTCGCAGGATCGTGTCCATCTTGAGGTACGACTCGCGCGAAGGCGACGGACCGATGTGATAGGCCTCATCCGCGTACCGGACGTGTAAAGCGGCGCGATCCGCGTCGGAGTAGACCGCGACCGTCCCAATGCCCAGTTCGCGGCACGATCGCATCACGCGCACCGCGATTTCGCCGCGGTTGGCGATCAGGACCTTTCGGAATCTGCGGGGGGTGGGCACGGGAGGGGGAGTCTAGTTTGTCGCGGAGGTCCCTCTCGTTTGCATCAATCGGCGTCGTTGTGACATCCTCCGGCTCGCCCGATGGAGGAGCGGTCCCCATCAGTAGTTCTTCAGGACGACGCTGTGGTCGGTTGAGAGAAGGACGAAAGGGGAGGACCGCCGAAGGGATGA
>Ga0163144_10005186_pt1 | contig 29051 bp, 19 predicted proteins | sample OliLak19BULKMAT1_FD_123175 | JGI IMG/M metagenome (GOLD analysis project Ga0163144, IMG submission 123175) | Freshwater microbial mat bacterial communities from Lake Vanda, McMurdo Dry Valleys, Antarctica - Oligotrophic Lake LV.19.BULKMAT1 | ecosystem: Environmental > Aquatic > Freshwater >...
GAAATACAATGCCATCATGGGGACTCCCATCACCAGCTGCGCCGTGAGCACATCCCCGGGCGTGATGGCCGCCGTCACGACGAAGATCGCCACCATGGCGATGCGCCACTGCTTGAGCAACGTACGAGGGGTGACCAGCCCGATCGCGGTGAGCAGCATGGTGACGAGCGGGAGTTGCATCAACACTCCGCACGCCAGCGCCATGTTGTAGACGAACTCCAGAAGCGAACTCAAGCGAATCTGCGTGACCATGCCCGGTGTGAGGAAGTTCTCGAGCACATGGATCACGAGCGGCACGACGTAGCTGTAGGCGGCGGCAGCGCCGAGCACGAACAGCACATACGAGCCCGCGGCCAGCCATGGCACCCAACTGCGCTCGCGCTTGAGCAGCCCGGGGACCACGAACGCCCAGATCCGCCAAAGGACAATGGGGAGCGTGATCGCGAGACCAAGGATGAGCGAAAGCTTGAAGCGCTCGTTGAAGGCCTCGAAAGGTGACAGCACCACCGTGGTCTTGACCGTGCGCGCGATGATGTCCTTGAGCACCAACGGGGCCAGCCACCAGCCTCCAACCGCACCGATCAGGCAGGCGGCAACGGTGTGAGCAAGCACACTGCGCAACTCCTCGAGATGCGCGAGGAACGGCATCTCGCGAGCCTGGCGCGGATCCTCCCAGACATCGTCGCGCCGGAACTCTCGGGCGCGTCGGGGGTCCTCGAGAGCCGCGGTCTCCCGCGCGCGACGCTCCTCCTCCTCGCGGCGCTGTTCCTCGGACCAATGCGGGTGATTCAAGCGCCCTCCGGCGGAGTCGTCGCTGGTTCGAGGTCGCCGGCGAGAATCACGTGCTCGAGCCCACTCTCCAGACGAAGCACCAGTCCACCGTCCGCGTCCAGTCGCTGGGCCACGCCGCTGACCGGACCGCTCGGTGTGCGGACCGTGACCGGCTCACCCCAGAAGCCACCTCGCGCGCTCCACGCATCGATCACGGCACCACGGTCGCCCTCCTGAAGCTCTGGCCACCACGGCTCGAACGCGGCGAGGAACTCCGCCGCGACGGCGTCGGGGGTGGTATCGACCCCCGCATGGAGCAATGAAGTTGCGGTTGCGCGCAATTGCGGCGCGAAGTCCTCGGGGCGCTGGCGAACATTGACGCCCACACCGATGACCACCGCATCGCCACCTTGCGGCAGCCGACGCAGTTCGCACAGCACGCCCGCGACTTTGCGCCCGCCGAGCAACACATCGTTGGGCCACTTGAGGCGCGGGTCACCGCCCAGACGGCTGATGGCCTCAGCCAGTGCGACGCCCACTCCCAACGGGATCAACCCCGCTTGGCGGACATCGCATCCGAGGTGCAGCGCCATCGAGAGCGCCAGCCCCAGTCCCTCGCCATGCTCCCAACGCCTTCCGGCACGGCCGCGCCCGGACTCCTGACGGTCCGCCACCACCACGACACCATCACCGAGTCCCGCTGCGAGCGCGTCCCATGCGTCGTCGTTGGTGGAACCGGTCGTCTCCCTCACGAGCAGCGTATGTCCCAGACGACGGGTCCGGAGCAACGCGAGGAAGCCGCTGCGGTCGAAGCCCATGATCAGCCGACTTCCTCGATCTCGAGGCTGAGGTTGAGCGCCGGCGCCGAGTGCGTGATCGCTCCAACCGAGAGGTAGTCCGCGCCAGTCTCGGCGTACGACCTCACGGTAGTCAGATTGATCCCGCCGCTCACCTCGACCTCGGGCCAGCGGCGCGCGTTCGGCAGCACACGCGGGTGATCCGGCGGATTCGCGCGGAACCATCGATCGACTTCTTCCACGCAGCGGCGCACCGCCTCCGGCGTCTGGTTATCCACGAGGATGCGATCCACTTCGGGACGCAGTCCCTCGCGCAACTGATCGAGCGACTCCACTTCGACCTCGAGCAGGAGATCGCGGCGCGTGCGCTGGATGCGGTCGATGGCGTTGGTCAGCCCCTTCGCCGCCCGGATATGGTTGTCCTTCACGAGGTACATGTCCCACAACGCGAGGCGATGGTTCTGCCCACCGCCGCAGGTGACCGCGTACTTCTCGAGAAAACGAAGCCCGGGCGTGGTCTTGCGCGTATCGAGGATGACCGCTCCGGTTCCTTCGATCAGATCGACATACCGCCGCGTCGCGGTTGCGACACCGCACATCAGCATCATGAAGTTGAGCGCGGTGCGCTCGGCAGTCATCACGCTTGCGGCCGAACCGGTGATCTTCGCGAGCGCGACACCGGCTTCGACATGCTGCCCGTCCTGAACGAGGGCGCGGAACTGCAACTGCGGGTCGACCTCTTGGAACGTCATGCGGGCGATCTCGAGTCCCGAGACCACTCCCGGCTCCTTGGCCATGATGACTGCGCGCGCACCGGTGTTGGCCGGCACACTGTTGAGTGTCGTGACGTCGCCGGTTCCCACATCCTCGGACAACGCGAACTTCACCAGTGGCAGGAAACTCTCGAACATGGGCTAGCGGTCCTTCCCGAAGCGACGCGCCATGCGCCGGGGTTCACGGCCAGCCGAGACCGGACGCCGATTCGCCCCCTCGGTCGCGGCGCCTAGTGCGGCGGAGTTGCCAGTGCGTTCAGCCATCGCCAGCGCGGCGCGGATCTCGTCCATCCGGTCGCGCAACGACGCGGCCTTCTCGAACTCCAGTGCGCGGGCAGCGGCGAGCATCTCTCCCTCGAGACGCAGGATCAACTGCTCTGGACCATCACTGAGTGCCTCGACGGTGAGAGCGTCTGACTCGTCCGAGGAGCGCCCGATCGCGTCGGCCACGGACGTGCTGCGCATGATCTCTTCCACGGTCTTGAGAATCGTGCGCGGCGTGATGCCGTGCTCGAGATTGTAGGCGCGCTGCTTTTCGCGCCGTCGACTCATCTCGTCCATTGCCCGCTTCATCGAATCCGTCACTTTGTCGCCATAGAAGATCACCCGGCCGCCTGCGTTGCGCGCCGCACGGCCTGCCGTCTGGATGAGACTGCGCTCGCTGCGCAGGAATCCCTCTTTGTCGGCATCCAGGATGGCGACGAGGGAGACTTCGGGCAGATCGAGTCCCTCGCGCAACAGGTTGATGCCGACCAATACATCGAAGTCGGCGAGACGCAGCCCGCGCAGGATCTCGATGCGCTCGAGCGAGTCGATGTCGCTATGCAGATAGCGCACACGGACATCCATCTCCTTGAGGTAGTCCGTGAGATCCTCGGCCATGCGCTTGGTGAGCGTCGTGACGAGCACGCGCTCCTGACGGGCGACACGCTCGCGGATCTCGGCAAGCAGGTCGTCAACCTGACCATGCACGGGCTTGACCACCAGCTCGGGGTCGATCAGTCCGGTGGGGCGGATGACCTGCTCGACGAACACTCCATCACACTTGCGCAGCTCATAGTCGCCCGGCGTGGCACTCACATAGATGGTCGGCCCGACCAGTTCCTCGAACTCAGGGAACTTGAGCGGCCGATTGTCGAGCGCGCTCGGCAGGCGGAAACCGAAGTCCACGAGCGTCTGCTTGCGCGAGCGATCGCCCTCGTACATGGCGCCGATCTGCGAAGTGGTGACATGCGATTCGTCGATGACCATGAGGAAGTCCGGCGAGCCATCGGGCTTCACCGGGAAGAAGTCGATCAAGCAGCCCGGGCGCTCCCCGGGCGCGCGCGCCGACAAATGGCGCGAGTAGTTCTCGACTCCCGGACAGGTTCGATGCGTGGCCAGGAGTTCAAGATCGTACTCCGTGCGCTGCTGCAGCCGCTGGGCCTCAAGAAGCTTGCCCTCGGGGCGGAAGCGCGCGAGTTGTTCGGTCAACTCCGTGCGGATGCCTCGCATCGCAGCCGTCATGCGGTCATCCGGCGTGACGAAGTGCTTGGCGGGATACAAGGCGAGCCGCTCGTGCCGGCGCAGCACCTTGCCGGTCACCCGGTCCACGGACGAGATCCGCGAGACGACATCGTCCTCGAGCTCGATGCGGATGTGGAAGTCCTCGTAAGCGGGCCGAACCTCGACCACGTCACCGCGCACGCGGAACTGGCCGCGCGAAAGCTCCACATCATTGCGGCCATACTGGATCAACACCAGTTGTTCGAGCAGGTCCTTGCGACGAAGCGGCGCTCCGGAGGACAAGTCGATGCGCATCCCCTTCCAGTCCGCCGGCGTCCCCAAGCCGTAGATGCACGAGACGCTCGCGACGATGATGACGTCCTCGCGCTCCAGTAGCATCGAGGTCGCCTGCAGCCGCAGGCGGTCGATGTCATCGTTGATGCTCGCGTCCTTCGCAATGTAGGTGTTCGTTGAGGGGACGTACGCCTCGGGCTGGTAGTAGTCGTAGTAGCTGATGAAGTAGCCGACCGCGTTGTCCGGGAAGAACTGCTTCAGTTCGCTGTAGAGCTGCGCTGCCAGTGTCTTGTTGTGCGAGATCAGCAGGGTCGGCCGGCCCCACTGAGCAATGACATTGGCGATCGTGAAGGTCTTGCCGGAGCCGGTCACGCCCAACAGGGTCTGGTGACGGTCGCCACGCTCCAAGCCCTCGACGAGTTCGGCGATGGCCTGGGGCTGGTCGCCGCCGGGCGGGTACGGGGCACGAAGTTGGAAGGCCATGGGTGCGTCATGCTACCCGAGCATGCGGGCGGAGTCATCCGACGACCCCACCCGCATCCTCAGCCTCCGCGCGTGTGCTGCGGCGCCCGCGACTACCAGCGCTGGCGCGCCGTGTAGGTCAGCTTGGCGCTCTTGCCGGCGGGCACTGTGAGCGTCCACTGCAAAGTGTTCGCATCCTTGCGAACGCTCGCCGAGCTCTGCGCCACGATCTCGACCTCGCCGCCGATGCTCTCCTCCACGATCACGACCGCATTGGTGCTCTTGGCGTTCTTGAGCACGATCTCGATGCTGTACTCGCGTTCGCGGTCACTGATGCGTTTCTCCGAGGTGGAGCGGCGCTCCGCCGTGACATCGAAGGCGTAACCCATGTCGAGTGTGAACTTCCCATCCACGGGGATGTGCTTGATGTAGCTTTCGCCCGTGAACTGCAGATCCTTGCCCGGATCCGGTGCGAACGAGCGCACCCGGCCAGCCGGCAACGGCACACCGGGACCCGACACTTTGCTGTTCTGCAGCTCGAGTTGAGCGAGCACGCCGCGTCCGTCCCCGTTGCGGTACACGTACAGCGGCTTCACCGTGGCCGGCCTGGGCTCGTACATCACCAGACTCTGGCTCTCGCGATCGCGCAGCGTCGCCAATTCCTCGAGTGTGTACAGGTGGTATTCACTGAACGCCTGTTCGCTCATCTGTTCGGCGGCCGCGCCATCTGCCATCGCTGCCGTCTTGAGCATCATGGCCATGGGCGGCTGCGGCATGCCGCCGGTGCGCGAAGGCTCGCCCGCGATCAACTTGATGCGTGCATCGCGATAATCCCGCCCGGTGGTGTTCTGGATCTGCACGCTCGCGGACCACTGCGCCGAAGTCTCTCCCGTGCGTACGAGCGTGTGCTCGACCGACCACGACAGCCCGCCGGTCAGGTAGCTCAGCTGGGCTTCGGTGGTGCCTTTCTTGACGCCCTCGAGCACGGCTTCGATCGCCGGCTTGAGCGACATCGCCGCCGAGGGCGTGGCCAAACGCACTTCGTCGACCTGCGCACGGGAGAGCGTCGTGATTGCGCCATCCTCACCGCGCAGCACGAGCCAGCTACCATCGGCGGACACGAGCGTGCCCTCGGTCACGCGGTCGCCACGCACGACCGCGCGGACGCGCTGGCCGACCGCGCGTTCGATCAGACCATCGCCTGAGGCGGTATCCCAGCGATAGGCCAACCGCGAGACGCGTCCGGATGCGAGCCCGAGACGGACCGAGGAGAAATCGAGTCGATTCGAGACATCGTCAAGACGCACGGTATCGCGCGTCCCAGAGAGTGTGAGCGTTCGCGACTCTTTCACGAAGCCAAGATCGCTTGAGTAGATGGTGAGTGCAGGACCTGCTTGGGCGGCGGAGGCAAGGCACAGCACGGCCGCAAGCGCGGCGGAATATCGACGAGCGAGCACGAGGGAACCTCCATGTCGAGGGGTCGGGGGGATGATGGACGTGGTTGCAGCCTACCTACGCCGCCCGCGCTCCGCTATTCCCCCACCCCGAATGGTCCGGGCTCCGTCAGGCGTCGAGCCGCTCCGCGTAGGTCCGCACTTCATAGTGCTCGGCAATGCACGCGAGCACACGGTCGAGCTTGGCGATCTTCTCTGCCAGCGGACGATTCATCCCCGGGTGCTTCGCGAGCCGGGCATCGATGCCATCCTCGGTCAGTCCCATGCCGTCCACAGCGTGCAGCACGTAGCTCAACGACTCCCCTCGCCGGGCTAAGCTCGCGACGCGCTCGAGGAATGCCTTCTCGTCGGAATAGTAGGCGAGCGTGTGATAGACCGGCAGGCGCAGGCCCGGCATGACACTGACGGGGAACTGCATGATCTCCGCTCCCCCCGCCCGCCAGCGGTAAGGCTGGCGATTCCACGTGAAGGGCAGCGGCGACATCCGCAGCACCGCCAGAGGATCGCTGCTCTTGAGCGCGAGCAGCAGCCGCGCGGGCAGCAGCACGGGCGTGGGGTACGCGGAGGCATCGTAACGATATCCCGCCTCCGCCAACCGGGGCACGACACCGTCGTTCATGTCGAAGTTCGGCGCGCGGAAGCCCACGACCGGAGCGCCACTCGCAGCCTCGAGTGCTCGTTTGGAATCCACCAACTCGCGGCGCTGATCCGCGACCGGCAGCCCGGCGAAGCGGATCGGATGCGACCACGTGTGACTCGCGATCTCATGCCCGGTTTCAGCTGCGCGGCGCAGGACCGCAGCGTGCTCGGCCGCATCCCGCGCCACACAGAACAGCGTCGAGGGCACGCGTGCACGCGCGAAGGCCTCGAGCAGACGAGGCAGTCCCCGGGTGTGCGAGAGCGGATCCGCCGGCAGGCCGGTGAAACCATAGCCGACAAGATGCAGGTCGACCGGATCGACATCGACACTGAGGGTGGCGAGCGGGCGACTCATGGCGAGGACGAACCTCCGGGGACCGAGGCGCTGCTGTCAGAAGGGAAAGACGTCCGGCTGAGCGAATAGACATGCACGGTGCCGAGCTCTCGGCCCTGCTCGAGGAGGGGCTCCGCTGCCACCTGGGCGGGAGCGAGGAACGCAGGCGGGACGAGCCGGGCCACACCGGGCTCCGAGATCCACGCCACCCAGCGCACGCCGACGCCCTGCAATCGCGCCAGCAGAGCTGGGGTCAGGTGCTCGGCCTTGACCGAGAAGCCCAGGCGATCCGCGCGGTGCAGAACGCGCGGGTCTGCGAAGTCCGAGCTGTGATCCACGACGACCACCAACTCTCCCGCCGGCACACGGCGCTCGACCGCAGCACCCGCCAGCACGCGCAATGTGTCGACCCGGTACCAGTGGAGGCGAAGCGGGGTGGCGATGGCCACGAGCGGAAACGCCATCAATGCGACCGGCGGGGGGGGCAGCATGCGGCGCTCGCGACCCCAGCGCAGCACCGCCGAGCCGCCGAGCGCGATGAGCAGCGCTGCGGGTGCAAGGACGGGGATGAGGGTGTATTCAAGGCCGATCTCGACGGGCAGGAACAACAGACTGAAGACACCGAAACCCGCGAGCCAGATCCAGCCGTAGAGCACCGCGGTCGGTCCGCCGCGGCGAGCGCTGGCCATCCACGACGAGCGTGCTCCGTCTCCTGCCACACGCCAACCGAAGGCGACGAGCGCAAGAACGACCCCCGGAGCGGTGAAAACCTGCGTCACGAGTCGGTGCGAGAGGCGCACGAGGCTGGGCAGATCCACGAGCCGCGGGAACTGCTGAGCGAACGACCACCAGGGATCGACTTCCTTGTAGAAACCGGGGATCCAAGTCCAATCCGGAGCGGAGGCATTGAGCGCATTCATCTGCGCGCGCCACCAGGCGAAGCCGAGCCCGTTCGCGAACAGGATGATCACGGCCCGCACTCGAGCGTCATCATGCTTGGCCGTGAATGCCGCGAGCAGGAACGGGAACAGGACCGGCACCAGATAGGGCACCTTGAGCCACGAGCCGAGCACACCGAAGATCACGGCGAGGACCACGTGCCAACGCGATCGCCCCCGCATCGCCAGCACACCGTGATACAGGAAGCCGAGCGCGAACGCCTGCGCACAGAAATCGATTGTGGCCGCTCGCGAATAGAACTGTGAGAGCGGCAGCAGCAAGTAGGCGAAGGTCGCGAAACGCGCCGTGGCCACATCGGCGAGCTCACGGCTCAGGCGGTGGAGCCACACCAGTCCGAGTAGGAAGAAGGCGAGCGCGACGAGTCTGTCCCACATCGGATCGAAGCCGAACGCTCGGTGGAGGACGGCGGCGATCGCTTGGGGCAGGGGGAACTCGTAGATCATGTGCCGATGCGCGCCGAGCCAGGCCACGGTCGGGTGCATCAGGTCGATCCCGGCTCGGGCGAACTCGCGCGAGCCCGTCACCGTGTCACACTGGCGCCACGAATGGGGGTCATCGAGAGGGCCGCGCAGATGGGGTAGCCGCAGCGCCAATAACAGGAGCACCAGGGCGAGGAACGACCAACCTGCTGACGTGGCCGTGCGGCGGGATTCCATCGTTGAGCGCAACGCGGGGATTCTCCGGTCGGACCACCTGCGGCGGGACGCCGCGTCTGTAGATCGCGCGGATACCCGCAAGGATTCAAACCCGAGGGGATGCTACAGGAGGACGGCTGGAAGCGTCAGGCCCCTCCGGGGTTGCAGCATCGGGGCTGGGCAGCCTAGACTTTCGCGGCATGGTCCACCCCGGACAGGTCGGGCGCCTCGGCGCCGTTCGGGTGGCCGCGTTCAGTCGGGCATGTGCCTGGCCGATGAAAGTGTGAGAACTGACTCTCCGGCCTGCCGTCGCCCGACTTGGTACGGGATGGCGTTGGGCGTCCCCATACCGCGCCCCGGGCGCTCCCCACACATGTCCCAGCACGCTGCCATCATTGGCGGTGGGATATCGGGATTGGCCTCTGCGCTGGCCATCTCCGATCTCGGCCACCGCGTGACACTGTTCGAGGGTGACGACGACCTCGGAGGTCTGGGCACGACCTTCCCGTGGCGCGACACGCACCTCGAGAAGTTCTATCACTGCGTCCTTCCGGATGACACCGCCCTCATGGCGCGGATCCGCGACCTCGGGCTCGAGTCCTCGATGCTGTGGCGTGAGACGGCGATGGGATTCATGTACCAGGAGAAGATCTGGCCCATGAACACCGCCAAGGACATCCTCACGTTCGGTCCGCTGACGATCCTCGAGCGTCTCGCCATGGGACTCATGGGCGTGCGCGCTCGGTTCAACGGCCTCTCGCCGAAGCTCGACGACATCACCGCCGAGGAATGGATCCGCGGTATGGTCGGCGACCGCTGCTTCGAGGTGCTGTGGAAGCCGCTGCTCTCGGCCAAGATCGGCGATCATTACGCGGCGCTGCCGGCGTTGTGGCTGGGCAGCCGGATGAACCGCGAGAAGAGCACCGGGCCTGAACGTAAGGGCTGCCTCACGGGAGGCTATCGCGCGTTGATCGACACCTTCGCTTCGCGCCTGCGCGAGCGCGGCGCCGACATCCGTTTACGCACTCGCATCGGTGCGGTCGAGCCCGAGGACGAGCGCATGGCGGTGAGCATCGACGGTGGCGGACGCGAAGTGTTCGACTATGTGGTGTGCACGTCGCCGCTGACCGCGTTCCAGCGCATGACCCGCACACTGCCGCTACCGAAAGGGCTCGCGGACCTGAAGCTCGACTACCAGGGCGTGGTGAGTGCGGTCATCCTCACTGAGAAACCACTGACGCACTACTACTGGATGCCATGGGTGGATTCGGGCGCTACGTCCCAGGGCGTGATCGAGATGAGCAATCTGGTTCCGCTCGGGCGCTCGCATGGTCTGCATGTGAACTACCTTGTGAACTACACGCATCGCGACAGCGAGTTATTCAAGTTGCCCGACGATCAGCTGGTCGCGCGATACACGCAGGACCTACAGCGCCTGTTCCCCGAACAAGCCAAGGGCATCGTCGAGACGCACGTCTTCCGTGCGCCGTTCGTCGAACCCATCTGGACGACGGGTTACAGCCAGCGCCGCCCTCCGACGAGCGTCATCCCGGGCAAGCTGTATCTCGCATGCACGGCGCAGGTGTACCCTCGCGTGAACTCGTGGAACTCGTGCTGCGATGTCGTCGATGGCATGATGAAGGAGATTGTCACAGAGACGGCGGCGGGCCCGAACACAGGAGCGGCTTGATGATATGGGTCATCTTCCCGGCGTGGAACGAAGAGAAGGTCATCCGTCCAACGCTGCTGGCGCTGTGGCAGGCCTACCGTGGCTCCGACGAGCCCTACACGGCCATTCTGGTGAACGACGGGTCCACCGATCGCACGGTCGAGGAGGCTCAGGGCGCTGTCGCCGACAGTGGTGGCGAGCTCAAGCTCCAGATCCTCACGCACGACGTGAACAAGGGTCTTGGCGCCGGCCTGCGCACGGGTATCTACTGGGTGCTGGACCACGCCCACGACGACGACATCCTCGTCACGCTTGACGCGGACAATACCCACCCGCCTGCACTGATCCCCGAGCTGGTGCGCCGCGTGCGCGCCGGTGCGGACCTGTCGATCGCCTCGCGCTATCGCGCCGGCGCCGAAGTGCATGGCGTGCCCGGATACCGCCGCGCGCTGTCCGATGTGGCGAGCGTCCTGTTCACCTCGCTCTACCCCATTCCCGGCGTCAAGGATTACACCTGCTGCTTCCGCGCCTATCGCATCCCGCTGCTGCGTCGCGCGCGCGCCGTGTATGGCGAACAACTCTGCACCGCGCGTGGATTCGAGGCGGTGATGGACCTGCTGCTGCGGCTCGGACCGTTGGGCATGAAGGTGGATGAGATGGGCTTCAAGCTCGACTACGGCGACCGCGTGGGCCAGAGCAAGATGAAGGTGATGAAGACCATCCAGAGCACGCTGTCACTGTTGCTCAAACGTCGATGGGAGCGCATCACCGTGTACACGCCCAAGCACATCGCCGAACTCGAAGCCGCGGGAACGGCGCGGACGGCCACCCGGTGAAGGTCGCGATCATCGTTGGGACGCGCCCCGAGATCATCAAGATGGCGCCGATCGTGCGCGCCTGTGCCGAGCGTCAGGTGCCCTACCTCCTGCTGCACACGGGCCAGCACTACTCCTACGAGATGGACGGCGTGTTCTTCGAGGAGTTGGGCATCCCGACTCCGCACGCGAATCTTGCAGTCGGCTCCGGCTCGCAGGCCTACCAGATCGGCACCATCATCAGCGGCATCCTGCCGATCTACGAGCGCGAGAAGCCGGACTGGGTCCTTGTGGAGGGAGACACGAGCTCGGTGCTCGCCGCAGGACTGGCGGCACACAAGCTCGGACTCAAGGTCGGGCACGTCGAGGCGGGCCTGCGAAGCTACGACCGCACCATGCCCGAGGAGATCAACCGGATCCTCACCGACCAGTTCTCCGATCACCTCTACGCCCCGACCGAACGCTCCCGACAGACGCTGCTTCACGAGGGCATGGCGGACGAGCGGATCTTCGTGACCGGCAACACGGTGGTCGATGAGCTCCAATTGCAACGGCCACGCGCGGAAGCGCTCGGCGTGCCCGCACGATTCGGCGTGAGCGCCGGCGGATACGCGCTCGCCACAGTGCACCGCGCCGAGAACACCGATCACGAGGCGCGCCTGCGCGGCATCGTGCAGGGACTCACGGACGTCGCACGTGACCAGAAGCTCGAAGTGCTGTGCGCCGTTCACCCGCGCACCACCGCGCGCATGGGCTCGATGGGGCTCACTTGGGGAGAGGGCGTTCGCCCACTGCCCCCCCTTCCCTATCTGGATTTCCTCGGGCTGCACGCACAGGCCGCGCTCACGCTCACCGATAGTGGTGGGCTTCAGGAGGAAGCCTGCTGTCTTGGCGTCCCCGCGGTGACCCTGCGCGACAACACCGAGAGGCCGGAGTCGGTCGACGCAGGCGCCAATCTGCTGGCCGGCGCCGATCCGGCGCGAATCGTCGAGGCGGCCCGGATCATGCGCTCGCGTCGGGGCGGCTGGAGTAATCCCTTCGGCGATGGCCGCGCCGCGCACCACACACTCGACGCCCTGCTCGGAGCATGAACACTTCAGCGCGCACAACTCGGGCAGTGGACGATCGCTGGTTGTTCCCGCTGGTCCTCACGCTCGCGGCCGTGTTGCGGCTTTATGAACTCGGGACGCGCAGCCTGTGGACGGACGAAGGCAGCACTTGGACGGCGGCTTCGCTGCCGCTCGCGCAGATGCTGGAGCGCTGCATCACGCGCGACGCGAGCCCGCCCCTGTATTACATCGTCACCTCATTCTTCCTGCGGGTCGGCGGCGGGACCGAAGCCGCGCTGCGGTTCGGTTCGGTGCTCTCCTCGCTGGCATTGGTGTGGCTGAGCTATCGGCTCGCGCGCCTGGTGATGCCCCGCACGGGGGCCAGTCTGGCTGCGCTGTTCTGCGCGCTGGCCCCCTTCCAGGTGATGTTCGCGCAGGAAGCGCGGACCTACACCATGGTGGCGGCGTTGAGCGTGTGGGGCACGTATCTGTTCGCGCGCGGCATACTCGAAACCAACACTCGTGTGTGGCGCAGCTACGCGGGCGTGATTGCGTTGGGCTTGTGGACGCAGAGCATCGCGCTGCTTGCGCTGCCGGCGCAGGGCATCGTCGCCGTGGTCACGCGCGAGGGTCGCCGTCAGTTCGGGCGCTGGGTCCTCGCGCTCCTCGCCGCCGCTGCGATCTATGCCCCTTGGGCATACCTCAGCCGCGAGATGGCCGATCATCTCGCCCACTCTCATTGGTACATCGAAGAACCGACCCTGATCGGTCTGGTGAAGGTCTTGCGTGGACTGCTGCTTTCCCCGATGCCCATCGTGACCGCCCCGAGGGACTCGGTCATGCCCGGACTCGACCTCATGCTCCCGCGGGTCGCCGCGTGGGGCGTTCTACTTCTGCCCCCGTTCGCGCTGCTCATCGCAACGCTGAGCGGCGGCCTGAAACGGGATAAGCTCGGCGGCCTCACGCGCATCCTGTGGCTCGGTTGGATCGTGCCAATCGTCGCAGTGTTCGCTGTGTCATTGCTCGGCCGACCGCTCTTCCTGCCGCGGTACTTCGTGTTCGCGACTCCCTACATCGCCGTACTGTTCGCGCTTGGCGCCTACTCGCTGCCGACCGTCGCGCGCGCACTCTCAGTCGGGGTTCTCGTGTTCGTACAACTGCTCGGACTCGTCCGTTATCATCACGATGCCACCAAGGAACCGTGGCGGGAGATCGCGGCACACATGCAGGCCGTGTCCCCTTCAAACCGCACGGCCGCGTTGGTCCTCTTCGACGCCGACCCTCTGCGTTTCTACGAACGGGCACAGGCCCCAGGCGTCCGCAGCTTCGAGGTCTCGCATCCCGCCCAACCGTTCGCGGCCGAGTTCTCAGCGCCCGAACTGGCTTATCTCGACTCTGCTGCGCACGCGAACGCCAGCGGCTATGACGATGTCTGGGTGTTCGTACGCAGCCCCAAGTCGCCGGTCCGGCATCGTGTCGTGGAGATCGCGCGTGCCGCCGCGGGCGAAGGCCGCGCGCTCGCCGAGGAGAGGACCTGGGACTCGTTCAGTGGGCCGCTGATGAGCTGGCGGTACACGAAGGGCGCCGTACCGGCCTTGGCCGACTCGACGCCCGTTCGCTAGCTGCCGTCCGACCGCATCTCACTGTCGTCGGATCGGCACCTTGAAGGGACCGGTGTCCGGAATCGAGTCCGCAGGGATCGGGGCATAGATCCGATCCGGGCGCGTGCGGTGTCCCGTGATCCCGGCGATCCCTTCGGACCATTCGGGGATCTCGCGGATCACCCGGTAGCCTTCACCGATTCGGCCCCACATCGGGCCGACTTTCTCGAGCGGGCCGTCGGCGACGATGAGCGGGCGGTTCGGGCCCGAGCGTAGTTGCTCCACGAGGCTGTCGAGGAAGGCCGGGTCGCGCTGGAGCAAGGAGTTCCCCGGTGCACGCTGGATGTCGTCGATCGGGATGAACTGCATCCCCGTCGACTTGCCCGCGAGCGAGGCATAGAAACCGTGGTGCGGTACCCAGACTGGGCCGGGCAGCTCGCGGATCAACTGCACGAACTTCTCGCGCGCCTCGGCCGCGTTGCGGTGGCCACGCTCCGTGCCGATCGAGTAGATGAGTGGGATGAACTGACATGCGAGCAGGATCGAGACGGCCACGCTTGCGCGTGCGCCGGCGTTCGGCGACAGCCGGGTGAACTCGGATTCCAATCGTGCCAGAGCCAGTGGCCCCGCGAGGCAGAGGGTGAGGAACGTGGGCATGAACACGTGGCGCCACGCATGTGGGTCCAGTGTCGCGAGCAGCCCGGTGCCGAGTCCGCCCACCAGCACCCACGCCCACAGGCCCGAACGACCGCGCCAGGGCGGCTCGCCGACGCCAAGACCCAATAACGCAGGCACCATGAGCGGTCCGAGATGTCCGAGCAGGCCATCGCCGATGTACAGCTTGATCCGCAGCGGGCTCAGCTCCGACCAATGCGCCGGCACGTTCCACGTGTAGAAGTTGAACCACGGCCCGAGCCATACACTCAAGCCGCCATACCCTCCCACGCAGCCGGCGATCGCGACCAGCGCGAACGGGGCCAGACGGTGCCGCTCATTGACAAGCAAGTGAATCATCGCGACGAAGATGAACCACATGCCATGCTGCTTGGTGAAGAAGCCCAGCACCATGATGAGTGCGGCCGTGACCGTGCTCGCGGTGCCCTGACGCCACCGCAGCAGCGTGAGGCCGGAAAGCGCGAAGCACAGCATGAGCGAGTCGGGGCGGATGGCATCGAAGTGGCCACCCGAGGCGACACCGTAGCCCATCAGATAGAGGCCGCCAGCGATGACGCCCCAGCGTTTGTCCTTGGTTTCACGCCCGACGTTGTAGGCGATCAGACCCGTGACGCCGAGCGTGGCGAAGTACGACACGATGCGCCCGTTCCAGAAGTCGACGCCGAAGATGTGGCCGATGATCGCGACCAGCGACGTGTACAACGGCATGTACGCGAGTGGCACGTATTGCGCCGTGGGCGCCACATACATGGCTTCGCCGCGTGCGAGCCGCGCGACCTGATCCATCATCGCGCCTTCGATGAAATCCATCTCGACGGGATAGCGCATATGCATCAGACCGAGGACGATGAACAGCAAACCGCCCGCGATCGCAAGTCCCATCAACGCCAGACGCATGAGACGTGCGAACATCCGGATCTCCGATCGAGTGGATCAGTCGCGCTTGACGCTCAAGGACTCCTGAGCCCGCTTCAGCTTGTCGAGTGTCTCCTCGAGCTGGGTCAGCCGTGTCTTCTCTTTTTCGACCACTTCGGGCTTCGCCTTGGCAAGAAAATCCTGGTTCCGCAACTTCTTCTTCACGCCCTCAAGGTCGGTCAGGAGCTTCTCCGCCTCCCGGCTCAGGCGGGCGCGCTCCTCATCGAGGTCGATGAGCCCGTCGAGAGGCAGGAAGATCTCGGCGCCTTCGACCACCGCACTGGCGGCGACCGGCGGGCGCTGGCCGTCGCGGGCCAGAGTCAAGGTCTCGATGCGGGCGAGCGGAAGCAGCTGGCTGCGTAGGCGCTCCAATTGGTCGAGCTGGTCGTCGGTGCCGCGCACCACGACCGGCACTGCCCGACCCGGCGCGATCTTCGACTCCACGCGCAGGTTTCGGATCGCGTTCACGACGCTCTGGAGGAACTCGACCTCGCGCTCGCTCTGGACATCGAACCATGCCTTCTTCGCCTTCGGCCACGCCGCTGTTGCGAGCGTGTCGCCGTCGTGCGGCAGAGCCTGCCAGAGTTCCTCACTGACATGCGGCATGAACGGATGCATCAGCCGCAGAATGCCGTCGAGCACCTTCCACGACACCCAACGCGCCGTCCGCAGATCGACCCGCTGTTCCGGCGTCATGGCATCGCCCAGATCCGCCAAAGCCCAGCGCGGCTTGGCCATCTCCAGATACCAATCGCAGTACTCATTCCAAGCGAAGCTGTAGACCGCTTGCCCGGCTTCGGCGAAGCGATAGGTCTTGAGATTGCGCGTCACGTCCTTGGACGAGTTGGCGAAGCGCGACAAGATCCAGCGGTCCGCCAACGTGAATCGCAGCTGCGATTCCTTGACCGTCGAAAGGTCCTCGTCGCCGAGCCGCATGAGCACGAGCTTGGTCGCGTTCCACATCTTGTTCGCGAAGAACTTGCCGACTTCGAGGCGCTTCTCGTCGAACAACAGGTCCTGCCCGGTTGGCGTCTGGATCATGGCGAAGCGGACCGCATCGGCGCCGTACTTCTCCATCATCGCGAGCGGGTCGGGCGAGTTGCCGAGCGACTTGCTCATCTTGCGACCCTGAGCGTCGCGCACGATGCTGGTGAAGTAGACGTGCGGGAAGGGCACCTCGCCCATGAAGTGCTGGCCCGCCATGATCATGCGTGCAACCCAGAAGAAGATGATGTCGCTGCCCGTGACCATGAGGCTGTTCGGGTAATAGCGCGCCAGGTCGGGCGTCTTCTCGGGCCAGCCGAGCGTGGCGAATGGCCACAGCCACGAGCTGAACCACGTGTCGAGCACGTCCTCGTCCTGCCGCCAACCCTCGCCCTCGGGCTGCGCGATGGACACGACCATCTCCTCGCCGCGGTACCAGACCGGAATGCGATGACCCCACCACAGCTGGCGAGAGATGCACCAATCGCGGATGTTCTCGAGCCAGTGCAGGTAGACTTTCTTCCAGCGCGAGGGGAAGAACTTGACCTTGCCCTTCTTCGCCGCCTCGATGGCCGGCGCCGCGAGCGGCCCCATCTTCACGAACCACTGCCACGACAGATAGGGTTCGATCACCGTATCGCAACGCGAGCAATGGCCGACGCTGTTCGAGTGCGGCTCGACCTTCTCGAGGTAGCCCGCGTCTTGAAGCGCCGCGACGATCCGCTTGCGCGCTTCGAAGCGGTCGAGCCCGCGGAAGTCGCCGGCGTTGTCGTTCATCACGCCGGTTTCATCCATGATGATCATCTCGGGCAGGTTCTGGCGCTTGGCAGTCTCGAAGTCATTGGGATCGTGGGCCGGCGTGATCTTGACCGCCCCAGTGCCGAACTTGGGATCGACCATATCGTCGGCGACGATGGGGATCTCGCGGCGGACGAGCGGCAGCACTGCCGTCTTACCCACCAGCTTCGCGTAACGCGTATCCTTGGGGCTGACGGCCACACCCGTGTCGCCGAGCATGGTCTCCGGCCGCGTCGTCGCGACGACGACATGCTTGTCGCTGTCCTTGATCGGATAGCGGATGTACCAGAGCGAGCCCTGGGATTCCTGATGATCGACTTCCTCATCGGACAGCGCGGTCATGCAACGCGGGCACCAGTTCACGATGTAGCGACCGCGATAGATCAGTCCCTGCTCATGCAGCTGGATGAAGACATGCTGCACGGCGTGCGAGTAGCCCTCGTCGAGCGTGAAGCGCTCACGAGTCCAATCCGGCGTCGTCCCGAGCCGTCGCTCCTGCTTGAAGATGAGTCCGCCGTACTGCTCCTTCCAATCCCAGACTTCCTTCAAGAATGCCTCACGACCGAGGTCGTGGCGCGAGCGTCCTTCGGCGCGCAGCTTCTTCTCGACCACGTTCTGCGTGGCGATCCCGGCGTGGTCCATGCCCGGGATGTAAAGCGTCTCGCGGCCTTCCATACGGGCCCAACGGATGATCAGATCGCGCACGGACTCGCCGAGCACATGCCCCATGGTCAGCGAGCCAGTCACATTGGGCGGCGGGATGGCGATGACGAATGGCGCCTTGGAGCCGGTGCCCTTCTCGGGGCCGAGGGCCTTGGGGGTGAAGACGCCGTGCTGCTCCCAGAACGCATAGCGCGCGGCTTCGATCCGGCCGGGATCATAGGGGGAAGCGAGCGCCTCGAGATTGCCGGGTCGCATGCGGGCTCCTGGGGATCGGGATGGGAAGATGGGAGGGCGCTCAGCGTCGCGCCACGGGGCCCGATATGGGGGGTCGGGGCGGCGCGCCTGCCAGAGCTGGAATGAGGCCGGGGACGGTACTGGAGCGGGCGAAGCGGGGTCAAACCCGGTAACCTGCAGCCCATGCCTCCTCTGCCCCGTTCCGCACCCTCATTCACGGCCGCCAGCGCCGCCCTCTGGGCGCTCCTGATCGCCCCGGGTGCGGCGTCCGCCCTACCCGGCGAGTACCTGTCGGTGACCGACCCGCTCCAGTCGGAACTCCGCCTGCTCCAGTTGTACGCTCCGACTGCCGCCGGCGGGCGGGTGCGGCTGCCAGGGGTCGGCTCGCTACCGTTACGGCGACTCGATCTCATGGGACCCGGCGAGGCGAGAGTACCGGCGTTCGGCCCGCGGGCGATCGCCCTCATGCGGATCGAACGCGAACTGGCCCACGACGCCACAGCGCAATGGAACGCCGCGCATGTGGAAGGAGTGACTCCGCGCGCGTGGCACTCGGGCGGTGACGATCAGGGCCGCGTCGAACTTTCGCTCGCCGCCGAGGGCGCGGCGTCCCTCTCCTCGCCGTTCTCCGATTCACGCACGCGCTGGCGCGATGGCTCGGGCGCACATGCCCGGATCGGCGCGCAGGTCGACCGCTGGCTGGTTTACTCGCATCTGTGGGCGGGACAGCTACAGGGTGCGGAGCGTTTCACCGATGCGCTCGCCAAGGGCACCGATCTCGCGCTGCAGACCGAGGAGAGCTATCTCGCCTATGACGGCGGACCGCGCTGGGGACTGATGTTCGGGCGCAACCGCTGGCACTGGGGACCGGGCGAGGAGGCCTCGCTGCTGCTGTCGCGAACGAGTGCGCCACTGACGGGTCTGATGCTGCACCTTCGCTTCGAATCGCTGCGGCTGGACGCCACCGCGCTGCACGCGACTCTCGACGTGGGAAGCGGTGAGCAGTTGGCGGCGCACCGGCTCGAGTGGCAGGTCCGCGATAACCTGCGCGTCGGCGCCACCGAGACCGCGCGCTATCGCTCGAGTGGCTATCAGGGCGTGTATCTCGCGAGCGTCATCCCGTTCTCGCTCGCGCAACGGTTGCTCGATCAGGACGCCGGAGCCGATACCAGTGGCGCGCGACGCAACAATGTCATGCTCGGACTCGACGCCGCCTGGCGCGTGGCCGACGGCACGCGGGTGTACGGTGAGCTGTTGATCGATGATCTGCACGCGGAGTCGGGCGATATCCCCAACAAGCTGGGATTCCAACTGGGCGTCGAGGGCGTGGGCGATGTCCACGGCGCGCGCTTGTCGTGGGGCACCGAGTACACGCGACTCTCTCGGTTCGTCTACACCTCGTTCTATGGCCGGACTTACGCGGCACAGGGCGCGCCGATCGGATTCCCCACCGGTCCGGATTCCGAGCGCCTGCGCGCGCGCATCGCGTGGGACCCTGACGCGACATGGCAGGTGGCGGCGGCCGCGAGTCGCACCACGCGCGGGCAGAGCGGCTTGTCGAGCGCCTTCATCCCCGGTGCCACGGTGCCCGACGTGTGGGCGTTCTCCGGCACGCCGGAGCGCGAGCGCCGCGTCGAGAGCGCGCTGCGCTGGTGGCCTTCGAGTGGCATCGACCTCGCCGTGCACATCGCGCGCGCATGGCGAGAGAACGTGGGGCACATCCTGGGGGCCGAAGCCGCCGGGTGGGATGCGGGCATCGCGGTGCGCCTGACGCGCTAGTCCTCAGTCTCGGCACGTTGGTCTTGCAGTGACTGGCGGTCGGTCGCGCGTCGTGCGCATGCTGCGCTGTCAGCGCTCGCAGGCCTGCAGGCCTGCCCACAGCGAGTCCTCTCTTGCCCGAGGAGAATCCTTCACCATGCGCCGTATTGTTCACGCGCTTCCCCTGTTGGCATTGCTCGCCTTCTGCGAGCCGCATGCGGCGCCCGCGGGCGGCTTCGACCGCACGGACCTCGATACCACCTGCGCCCCGTGCCGCGACTTCTACCAATACGCCAACGGCGGCTGGGTCGGGCGCACGCAGATCCCTCCCTCGCAGTCGCGCTGGGGCACGTTCTCGATCCTCGCCGAGCGCAACCAGCTGGTGTTGTGGCAGATCCTCGAGAAGGCCGCGAAGGACCGCGCCGCCAAGCCGGGCAGCGACACGCGACGGATCGGCGACTACTACGCTTCTTGCATGGACTCGGTCGCGGCCGAGAAGGCCGGCATCACGCCGCTGCAGCCGATGCTCGCCTTCATCGAGGGGATCCGCACTCCCAAGGACATCGTGACGCAACTGGGCTGGGTGCACGCGCATGGCATCCGCGGTGGCTTCACCTTCGGCGCAGGTCCGGACGCCAAACGCAGCAACCTGACCATCGCGACCGCCGGACAAGGCGGACTCGGCCTGCCCGACCGCGATTACTACACCAAGAGCGATTCCGCTTCGGTCGCGCTGCGTCTGGAATACGCGGCGCATCTCGCGCGCAACTTCAAGCTGTTGGGACGCGACGATGCCGACGATGCCGCGGCACGCGTCATGGCGATCGAGACCGCGCTGGCCACTGCTTCGATGACCAACGTGCAGCGGCGCGACCCGAACGCGACGTACCACAAGGTGCCACTCGACACGCTCCGGGCGTGGACGCCAGCGATCGACTGGTCCGCTTACTTCGCGGCGCGCGGCATGGCGGCCCCCGACTCGGTCAACGTCGGGCAGCCGGGCTTCATGCGTGCGTTCTCCGGATTGATCTCGAGCGTGCCGACCGCGGATTGGCAGGCCTACCTGCAAGGGGCGGTGGTGGAGCAGTCGGCTCCCACACTCTCGAGCGCGTTCGTCGAGGAGGACTTCCGCTTCCGCCAGAAGCAGACCGGCGCACGCGAGATGCAGCCACGCTGGAAGCGCTGTCTGCAATCGACCGACATGGATCTGGGGGATCTGTTGGGCCGCGCTTATGTGCAGGAGCGCTTCACGCCCGTCGCCCGCGCACGGGCGCTGCAGATGGTGCAGAACCTCGAGGCTGCGCTCGGTGAGCGTATCGCGGCGCTCGACTGGATGAGCGATGCCACCAAAGCAGCCGCGAAGGTGAAGCTCGATGCATTCGCGAATCGCATCGGGTATCCGGACAAGTTCCGCACCTACGAAGGCGTCGAAGTGACGCGCGCCTCGTGGCCGACCAACCGCCTGCGCGCGCGCGAGGCCGAGATCAAGCGCAACTCCGACAAGATCGGTAAGCCCGTCGACAAGAGCGAGTGGCGCATGACGCCGCCGACCGTGAACGCGTTCTATTCGCCATCGTTCAACAGCATCAACTTCCCTGCCGGCATCCTGCAGCCCTTGTTCTACGATCCCACGTGGGACGATGCGCTCAACTACGGTGCGATCGGCGCGGTGATCGGGCACGAGATGACGCATGGGTTCGATGATCAGGGCCGCCAGTTCGACCCGGATGGGAACCTACGGGATTGGTGGACCGCCGAGGATGCGGCCCGCTACAAGGAACGCACGGCCAAGGTCGTGGCACAATTCGACGGCTACACCGTGGTGGGCAACGTCCCGGTCAACGGCAGGCTCACACTCGGCGAGAACATCGCTGACTTGGGCGGGCTCGCAGTGGCATACCACGCGCTCCAGAAAGCCCGAGCGGGTAAGCCCGATCCGATGATCGATGGCTTCACCCAGGAGCAGCGCTTCTTCCTGTCGTATGCCCGCGTGTGGCGCGCAGTGGACCGCGATGAGGCGGTCGTCACGCGCGTGAAGTCCGACCCCCACGCGCCAGGGCGGTTCCGCGTGATCGGCCCGCTCTCGAACCTGGACGAGTTCGCCCGCGCGTTCGGCTGCAAGGCGGGCGATGGGATGGTGCGCGACGAGGCGTCGAGGGTGCGGATCTGGTGATCCTGCGCCGAACGGATGGACGAACGGGGCGGCGCTTTCTCGAGCGTCGCCCCGTTGCGATTCGGTGGCGGCGAGTAGGGGTCAGTGCTTCGTCGGCAGCTTGTGGTGGCGCGACCACTCGACCGTGCGGCGCAGGCCCTCGGCGAACGACACCTTGGGGCTCCAGCCCAGCACCAGCTTCGCTCGCGAGGCGTCGAGATAGATCCGCTGCACCTCTCCCGGACGCGGCGGCTCGTGGATGGCTCCCTCAGCGAAGCCGGTGATCACGCCGAGCTCCCGGACGATGTCGTTCACCGAAGTGCCAACCCCCGTGCCGATGTTGAGCATCTCCCCGCTCGCCCCTGCGAGCGCGAGGACATTCGCCTCGACGACGTCGTCCACATACAGGTAGTCGCGTACGGCATTCCCGTCGCCGAATATTCGCGGGCGCTTGTGCTCCAACATCAGGCCGATGAAGATCGCGTTCACGCCGGCTTCGCCGTGCGGGTTCTGCCTCGGACCGTAGACATTCGGATAGCGCAGCACGGTGTAGTCGAGCCCATGCAGCAGCTTCCAGATGTAAAGGTAGTGCTCCACGGTGTGCTTGCTGGCGCCATAGGGCGCTTCGGGATTGACGGGATGATCCTCGGTCGCAGGCAACTGGCGGCCTTCCCCGTAGAGCGCGCCCCCGGTCGATGCGTACACGACCTTGCGGACGCCGTGTCGCACGCACGCCTGGAGTAGACCGATTGAACCCAGCACGTTCACCCGCGCGTCCCAGACGGGATCACTCACCGACTTGCGCACATCGATCTGCGCTGCGTGGTGATCCACCACCTCGGGACGGAAGTCCGCGATCGCGGCATCGACCGCCGCGGCATCCGCAAGATCACCCACGTACAGCTTGGCCTTCGAGTGGACGAACTCACGAAAGCCGCTCGACAGGTCATCGAACACCGCCACCTCGTGGCCCTCGGCCACGAACCGGTCCACGACATTCGAGCCGATGAAGCCGGCACCGCCGGTCACCAGGATGCGCACGTGTTGCCTCCTCGTTGAGTTCCAGCGGACCTACTACCGCAGTCGATTCGTGCCACGCTAGTGGGATGCGGTGAGCGGCGCAAGGCCCCGGGACGAAGCCGTTGAAACCTCATGCAGCCTCTTCGGAGTCCGGCTCGGTCAGCCGTGCAAGGACGCGCGCGAAGCGCTCGCTGAGCGCCGTGAGTGAGTAGCCCTCGCCCACCGCGCGACCGCGCGAGCGGAGCAACTCGATGCGTGGCCCCCCCGCCAGCACGGACTCGAGCGCATCACCCAGGGCATCGCCATCGGCGCCGGCGAACGGCGCGAGTCCTCGCGCGAGAAGCCAGCCCGCGAGTGGCCCCGCCTCCTCGCCGACTGGAAGCAATGGGCAACCGCTCGTGAGGGCACGCAGCACCAACCCGGCACTGATCGCCTGTTCCCCGGCGATCAACGCGACCGAGGCTGTCTGCAGCCACGCGGCCTCGGCCTCGCGCGGTGCCGGACCCACGAAGTGCACGCGCAAGTCGATGCCCAGTTCGCGGGCGAGCGCCTCGAGCGGCGCGCGCGGATGATCGAGCACGACCAGGTCCACTTCATCGCGATTGCTCGCCGCGTTCGCGAATGCCTCGAGCACGGCGCGACCGTCCTCGGGCGTGAGTGGAGTCGGCGCGAGCGCGAACGGACCGTCCCACAATGACAATCGGCCGCGTTGCACACGAGCAGGATCGGACGCAGTGCCGGCGCAGGGCTCCAAGCTGGGGTCGAGCGCGGGCAGCGCCTTCTCGCGGATCGCGTGCGGCGCGAAACCCGTGCAGCAGTGATACGCCGGGAGCGCGCCCGGGAGTTGTCCGGCGAGTGGGTCGCTCGCATGCGCGCTGGCCCAAACGGCGAAGTCGAAGCGCTTCTCACGTGCGAAGCGTCCCAACGGGCCGGCGGCGTGATGCGCGTGCCACAACGTCACCCCGGCCTCGCGGCGCTTCGAGACCGAGCCGTACTGCAGATCCTCGCCTCGATCGGTATCGAGGACGATCACATCGACCGTGGCCCCAGCGGCGCGCAGCGCGCTTGCGCGCAGACGTGCGTCGGCAGGTGCGGCCCCGATGGCGTCCATATGCTCGACGAGCAGGACGCGGGGCGATGGGCTCAAGCAGGCCTCTTGCGTGCCGTCACGCGGATCCGACCCATCACTTGTGGCCGGGCGCAACGCGCTCCGTTCCGTGGAGCGGGTCAGTACTGCGGGACCGCCGGTCTCCCTAGGAGGAGACCGTCTCGAGGGGTTCCTCGTGGCGGCCCTCGGCCTGCACCCGGCGCATCCACGCCAGGAAACGAAGCCGCTGACGCACTTGCAAGTCGCAGTCCAGAATCACTGGCTCGGGAGGGCTCAAGGCCAAGGCGACCGGCGGCAGCTCGGCCGCCGGCATCACTACCGCCGCCACCGCCGCCAGCACGGGCTGAAGCTCCATCACCCGCTCACTCAATCCTTCGAGCGATACATCGGGCATATGAGCTATGTCAATGGGGCTGAATGCGATACCGAGTCGACCTGAAAGCTCTGCGGCAATCCCCGGGAGGCGATGGACCGGCTCCGCCCACCAACCCTCGAGGGCACGCCCGACCAGCGCATCGCCGATCGCCCGGGGGGCGCTCGCCTCGAATGCCATGATGACCCGGCCGAAGTGTGGCCGGGCATCGTCCAACCTCTGGCCAAGGCGCGGCCAGCCGTCCCCGCGCTGGGCATTCCCATGCGCCAGGAGGTAGAAGCCCGGCCGACCACCGTACTGGACCAGACCAAGCACCGGCATGTCCGCCAGCAGGCACTCCATGAGGCCCCAACGGGCCTCGCGGCCGAATCGCTCATGCAACGTGAGCCGCGGACTGCCATCCACCACGAGCACGCGCTCGCCTCGGGCGAGTGAGGGTGCGGAGAGTTCGAGCACCGCGCGCGTGATGGCGTTCGCGTTCGGGCCGCTCACGAGATGCAGCCACGGCCCCACCTCGGTGTGATCGCGCTGCGCAACGAATGGGACCACGTTGCGCGGCGCCCCACCCCGCATGCCGCGCGTGAGCAGCGCGGTGAACATCGCACCCAGGGCACCGAGCAGCGCGCCGGAGCCGAGCAAGCGGCCCCACACCTCGGGCAGCGGCACGGCAATGGGTGCATCGGGCGTCGCGGTGGATTCGATCAACGCGAGATACGGATCGGGCAGGATCGCGGTGAGTTCGAGCACACGCTCGGGCACGACTGCGAACGCCAACTCCTGCTGGAACGGCGTCGCACCGGCCATGACCTGCACCGCGAGTGAAGCGAGCGAGTCGGCGCGTTCGAGCTGCCAGCGACGCCACAACGCTCCGCGCTCGGCGGCGATTGCGGCACGCGATGGGACACCGGCGGCGAACCATGCGTGCTCCTCGCGCGCCTCGGCGGCAAGCGAGCGGGTGAGTGCGGCGGGGTCATGCGCCTTCGCGGCCAGTTGCAGTTCCTGAAGTCTCTCGAGCACGGTGAGCGGTGGCTTGGGCGCCTCGGCGACCGCAGGACCGGCGAATGGCCCGGGCAACTCGCGCGAGGATTCGCGCAACTGCTGCGCGCGGGCGAGGAGGGTCGCGGCGCAGTCGGCCTCGGCCGCCAGTGGTGGGATCGGGCCCGCGGACAGATCGGACGTCCAGCGCTCCTTCAATGTGGTGCGTGCCTCGGCCAGCGCAGTGACTCCCGCGGCCCGCCGTTGCGAGATTCCGCTCGCGAGTTCGCGCGTGGCAGATGCATCGGCGGCGCGCACCGCGAGCACAAGGCCGCGATCGTTGGTGACCAGCGCTGCACTCTCGCCCGCCCGCGGGGCGCGCGGCCATTCCGACGCGGTGGGCGCAGCCCCTGACCAGGCCAGTCGCGCTTCATAGCGCGCAAGAGAGGGAGGCGCCGCCAACCAAGCGACCACCGCACCGATCGCGGCACCCATCAGGGCGGCGAGTGTCAGTGTGAGGGTCCAGCGATCGGGATGTCGTGACGAGTGAGTGGCGTCGTCCTTGGCGCTCATGGAGGTCCGCAACGTGAGGGTCGCGTGCGCGTCATCGCATCTTGCGCTGACCGCGGTAAGTTACGCGTCCGCATGCGATAACGTCAAGAGGTTCCATCATGCGAGAGGCCGCGACCTCGGTATCGGGGGCCGCGGCCGGATCACAGCGGAAGGCTTGGGACGGATCAGGCGGCGGTCTTCGCCCTCGACACTCGCTCGGCGAACGGCAGCGTGAACCAGAACGTACTGCCGGAGTGCGGCATGCTCTCGACGCCGATCACACCGCCATGCTGTTCGACGATGCCCTTGCTGATCACCAGCCCCAGACCGGTTCCTCCCACCTTGCGTGTGGAACCGGAATCGATCTGCTGGAACTTACGGAACAGCTTCGGCAGGTCGCGCGCCTCGATGCCATCACCATGATCCTGCACCTCCACGCGGATGTGCTGCTGCATCCGGGAGGCGCGGATCTGGATGCGCTCGCCCGGGGGCGAGAACTTGATGGCATTGCTCAAGAGATTCGTGAGCACCTGCGCGATCCGGTGCGCGTCGAGCATCGCGTCGGGCAGGTCGGGGTCCATCGCGATCTCGAGCTGGATGCGACGCTCCTCGAGGAGCATGCGCAGGTTGTGACCCGCCTGCTGAACCACTGGCTCGAGCCGCTGGCGCTCGAGCGTCATGGGCAGCGAAGCGGACTCGAGCTTGCTGAAGTCGAGGATGTCATTGATCAGCAGGAGCAGTCGCTCGGCATTCGCGTGTGCGATGGTGAGCAGCTTCACCTGCTGGTCATTGTTGTGGAAATAGCGATTGTCGGACAACAGTTCGAGCGCGCCCTTGACCGACGTGAGTGGCGTGCGGATCTCGTGCGAGACGACCGCGACGAAGTCCGACTTGAGCCGATCGAGGCTCTTGGTGTGCTCGAACAGCTGCGAGTTACGCACCTGCACGGCAGCCTGCGACGCGAACAGCGTGAGGAACTCCCGGTCGTCATTCGTGAATCCGCCGTCCTTGTCGACCGCCACGAGCACGCCGAGCGTCTTGTGCTCCTGCACCATCGGGACGGCCAGCAGTGACGCGGGGGGATCGCCGGACAACCCGGGGATCGCCATCTCCTCGCCCACCTCGGGACGGATCGCACTCTGACGGAATGCGACACCACCCAACGGGCCGGCTCCGATCAAGAAGTGGGGGGCGCCATCATCCTCCGCGAGCGCGCAACCGAAGGCGGCCGCCGCGCGGAACTCGCCGCTCCCCTCGCTCTGCAGATACAACACCGCGCCGCGCGCATGCAGCAGCTGGGCACTGGTCTCGACGATCCGCGTCAAACGAGGCTGGAGCTCGAGATCGGCACCGATCGTCATGGAGACCTTGTACAGCGTGCTCATCTGGAACGTCGCGAGTTCCACCTTCTCGCGCAACTCGGATTCGTGACGTTGCAGCACGTCGTTCTGCACGCGAAGCTGCTCGAGCAGGGCGCGGTTCTCAGCCTTGAGCCGGCGGTTGCGCAGACGCTTCTCGACCATCACCGGCAGGTCGGCGATGTCCTCGAAAGGCTTGGTCACATAGTCATCTGCGCCTTGGCGCAGCGCGTCGATCGCGGTCTGCACCGAGGCGTAACCCGTCATGAGGATGACGGCGACTTCAGGATCGATCGCCCGCGCTTCGCGCATGACGTCGAGTCCACTCTTGCCCGGCAGCGAGATGTCGGTGAGGATCAGGTCAGGGCGGTCGGTGGGGATCCGCGCCAGCGCGTCCTCGGCCGAGCCGGCGAAGCTCAGATGGAACGGCTGATCCTGAAGCACCTCACGCAGCACATCCGCCACGGTCTCGTCGTCTTCGACGACAAGCACGTGCGCGAGCGGCGTGGGTGAGCGGAACGCGTCCTCGCGCGTACCCGCCTCAGCAGGATCGAACGGAGCTTTCTCGTCCATGGTCCTCGATCCCTCAGTGCGTGTGCGACGGACCGCTCGATGCGGTGCGACGTCGTCCACCCTTCTTGGCAAGCCCCAGAGCCGTCTCGGCAGCGGACAAGAGTTCGGTCGCTTCCAGGCCATCGCGAGGGGCGGAGGCCACACCGGCGGAAACCGAGACATTCCCAACGCGCGCGAAGCGATGCTCCTCGATGGCGTGACGCAGGCGTTCCGCCAGACGACGAGCCGGCGCCAGGTCGCAGTCCGGCAGCACCACGCCGAATCCGTCGCCCCCGAGCCGCGCCAACTGGTCCCCTTCGCGTAGCGTGACCTTCAGCACGAGCGCGCATTCGGCCAGCACCGCATCACTCGCGGCACGGCCATACTTGCGATCGATGCCGTCGAAGTGATCGAGGTCGAGCGCCACGACCGCCACCGGCAGTCCCGAACGCTCGGCGCGCGCGACCTCTTCGATCAAGCGCTGCTGGAACGCCTTCGAGTCCGCAAGTCCGGTCACCGGGTCACGGCCCGGCGTATGCTTGAGACGCTCCAGTTCGAGCCGTGCACCGAGCGCCGCACCGAGTGCGCCGCTGGCGGTCCGCACGAGTGCGAGTTGGTCCGGCCGCCAACGCTGATCCTTGCGGCCGCGCAGGTCGAGCGCGCCCACGCGCTCTCGCCCGCGGAACAACGGCACACTCATGCACGGTCGCAGATCACCAGCCCCGCTCTCCCAGTCGCCACGCGCGCACCACGGTTCGAAGTTCCCCTTGCGGTCCATGGCGTGCAACGCGACACCGTCGCACTCGAACGCCGCGCGCAGCGCATCCAGCGCGCGCGGCAGTGCGTCGGCATCGTGATGCGAAGCGAGCAGTGCCTCGCAGGCGTCCCACAGGCAGCCCGAAGCCACGCGGCGGTCACCCGCTCGCTCGACCGCGACGGGGCTCTGCGAGTCGCCCTTGCGATCGCGAGGCGTCGTCTCGGCCTGCACGGTCCCGTCCCTACGCTGCACGTGAACCGGCAGCAGAGCCACTGAGGCCAGCTTTGAGTTCACGGAGACGTCCTGCCGCTTCTTGGATCCGGCCTGACTCACGAAGTACGACCTCCAGGCGCTCGCGGATACCGGTACTCTGCACCGCAGGGTTCATCAGTAAGAGTAGCGCGTTGCCACGGACACCCACCAAGGCATTGTTGATCTC
>Ga0163144_10005187_pt1 | contig 29049 bp, 35 predicted proteins | sample OliLak19BULKMAT1_FD_123175 | JGI IMG/M metagenome (GOLD analysis project Ga0163144, IMG submission 123175) | Freshwater microbial mat bacterial communities from Lake Vanda, McMurdo Dry Valleys, Antarctica - Oligotrophic Lake LV.19.BULKMAT1 | ecosystem: Environmental > Aquatic > Freshwater >...
GAAGATCAATGGAATAGTACCTTCCCATCGCTGTCCGCCTCCTGATCCAGAGCGGAAACTGAATCAGAGTTCGATACGAATGGGAATCCTTCCGATTCCTTCAAAGGCAGAAAGGCTCTAGGCCTCATCCGCTGGGTGATGCTCGTCCCCTCGCTCGCCGCAACCTACACGGCCGCCGGGGCCACCGAGATCGACCGCGCCATGGCGGTCTCGATCTTCGACGCCGCCAACCGCTATCTCGGCGTCGGCGTCGGCGAACACCTCGGCTATCTGTTCACCGGCGCCTGGACACTCATGGTCTCCGCTCTGATCTTCCAGGGCCGCCGCATCCTCGCGCTCTCGGGAGTCGTCATCAGCCTCGGCGTCATGGCCGGCATGCTCGAACCGTTCGGCGCGCCCATGGCTGCGGATATCAACGCCATCGGCTTCTCGCTCTGGGCGTTGTGGGCGCTGTGGCTTGGCGTCGCGCTACTCCTCGAAGGACGGCGCTTCGCCCCGACACCCGCCGCCGCCTGAGCCCCAAAACAGAACGCCGCCCTCCGAGGGAGAGCGGCGTTTCGCTGGTCGTCATCGGCAGGGGATTAAACTGCCGCGGCGATCGGGTTGTACTTACGACGAGCGCGCCGGCTGTTGCGGCGCGGTCGGCTGCGCGACAACGGGAGTGGCGGTTTCCGTCATCACCGGGGCCGGGCCCGTGGTGCAGCAACGGATCTGCATCTCGAGAACCTGGTCGTTGAAGCGGCAGCCCGTGTCGCTGATCTCGCGCAGGATAGACGGCGCGCCGGCGTTGAAGGTGAAGCGCGTCTGGACGCAGGACTGCACCTTGTAGCCTTCACCGCACGATCCGGACTTCGCACGCTGCACCGTCTTCGTGGTGCAGTTGAAGGCGGCCTGTGTCGCGATCGAGCTCTTCGCATCGGTGGCCACGGCCATCGCGGCGTCGGCCGAAGCCTGCGCAGAGTTGGCGCGGGCAAGCGCGTTGTCGGCAATCGTGCGCGCCTGGCTCAGACGCATGTTGGTGTCGGCGAGCTGACGGCGCTCGCCATCGATCTCGACGTTGATCTTGCAGACGTCCATGTTGGTCTTGTCGGGCTGCGCACAGTATTGCGCCACCGTCATGTCCTCCGGAATGGCCTGGCAGGCCGTCGCAGCCATGGCAAATGCGGCCGCAGCCGCGAAGATTTTCAGTTTCATTTTTTTCTCCATCACCTTTGCCGGGACCATGGCGCACGCGGCCAGCGCAGCAAGTGAAATGACGGCAAACCTTCACGCATTCAGGGCCTTGCCGCGTTCGCGGCTCGCGCGCGACGCGCGATCTGTTCCGTCCTCGCGTTACGCTCATTTCATGGTTCAGTGCACGTCGCTGAATCGATTGTGATTCCGCCATGCGCGCTCAAGCGACGCGCCAGCCATGACTCTTCTGTCATGGAAAACGGCGGCGGGGACCATCGCGTGTCTTCTTGTTCACGTTGCGGCCGACGCCGGCCTCGCCCTGTGCGGCCTGGCGCTGCTTGCCCCGATGATCGACGATGGAGCAATCACACTGCCCTTCCCGATGACCACTGGCGCGCGAACGTCCCACCTGCTTCAGGCGCGCTTCGGTGGCGAGGCAACGGCCCGCCCGCAACCGCGCCGCTTCCGTCAGTGGCTTCTCGGCGAGGCAGAGACGACGCGCGCGTGGCTCACGACGACCACCGGGAAGCGGGCCTGGGCCTGACCCGGCTGCATCATGGCAGGCCAGGAACTGCAGCCTGCATCCCCTCGATTGACTTCCGCCAGCTTGAGGCAAACAGTTGAACAACCTGTCACGGGCGGGGAGGTGACGACCATGCGCATTCTGGCTCTCGTCCTGGTGCTGGCGGTCGCGACGCCATTCGCCTGCGCACAGCGACAGCAGCTGCCTCAACCCGCTCCGGCGCCTGGCGCCGTCCGCGAGCAGCCGCCCGCTGGCCAGAAGCCGGGAGAATTGCTGGCCGAGCTTCCAGGCTATGTCGCGCAGGCCGCCTCTACCAACGCCGCGGTGATGATCCCCCTCTCCGCCGCGCGCGCAGAGACAACCGCGCTTGTCACCGGCAAGACATTCTACAATTTCTCCGCGACCTATCCGGGCCTCCTGACCTCCTCTGTGCTCGGCATGTGCTCCGGCATGCGCCTGCCCGACAATCATCCCATCGTGCGCAACATGCAGGCCGAGGCGCGCAAGCGTCCTGTCGCCGCAGGCCTTGGCGAACCGTACCAGATCACCGCCACCGAAAGCGGGCATCAGCTGACCTTCTCGAAATTCGGCTGCGCCTACGAGATCGCGATCACCTGTGAGGCATCGTGTAGCGTCGACAAGGAACTGCTCGACATCGCCAACAGCCTGGTGGTGATCAATGCGCGCTGATCGACACCGGTACTTGAAGACACTCGTCGCGGTCGCCGCCGCCGCGATCCTGTCCGCATGCAGCGGATCGCGGCCGCTGGTCACCGCGCCCGTGCCAACGGGAACGGGAACAGGCACGCCAGCCTCCACGCCCACATCGACACCGCCCACACCCTCGCCGCCTGCGGGCTTCGCCGGATGCGTCTCCACCGGCGCGACGCAGGGCAGCTTCGCCTGCATGCCAGCCGGCAAACTCATCAATGGCTTGACCGCCTGGACCGGTAGCACCGACCAGACGCTGTGGATTCCCGGCATGCGCTTCCCGCTGAAAGCCGGCCCCGCCTATCTCAATTCTCAGGTCTATCGCTACAAGGGCGGCTACGATCCCAACTGGCTCGGCCCGGCCGGCGTGAAGCTCGGCGCGCAGAACGATCCCGGCGGCGTCGAGCAGTGCGACACGCGCAACTACAGCTATCCCTGGCAGGACAATTTCTGCGAACAGCGCGCCGGCAGCGTCCAAGGCAACCTGTCCTGCCCCGGCAGTTCAGGCCATCAGGGCGTCGACATCCGCGGCAAGGTCTGCCGCACCAACGACCCGGCCAATCAGGTCGTCGCGGTGACGAACGGAAAGATCATAGCGATCGAGCCGCACTACACGAAAGTCCTCAGCGAGGACGAGAGCACGTACTTCAATTTCATGCACATGCACTTCGCGAGCCGGCCGCACACCAAGGCCCAGCTGTCCGCCAGCGCCGGCGGCATCGCTGTCAGCCGCGGCGCCGTGCTCGGAAATATCGGCAACATCCAGCAGGGCACAGCCGACGGCACGATCACCGTGCCAACCACGCGCCACCTGCATTTCGAGATCCGCATGCCGATCGTGAATCCGTCGACCGGAAATCTCGAAAACGTACCGCTCCCGCCCTACGCTTCGCTGGTCGATGCGTACCGGCGGCTGGAGGCCGGGACGCCGTAGCCGCCCCGCGGCGACCTGCGATCAGACCTCGTCACCCGGCTGCGAGAGAACGCGCGCATCCCACTGCCATGAGGTGAAGAGATAGTCCTCGCCGCCGGGGCGCTGGGCGAGGCTCACCTGCAGTTTGAACCGCGTGCCGACGGGATAATCCTGCAGCAGCGCCTTGTTGCCATCCAGCAGAAGCGTGGTCGGAAACTTCTGGCCCTTGGCCGGGCGCAACGCCACCTGCCCCTTCAGCGCTCCCTTTTCCGCAAGGAAGCTCTCGGCCTCGATCGTCTGGTGGTCGTTGGGCAGCTTCATGTCAGTCTCCAGTGATCGGCGGCCTGTCGCAGGGGGCGGGCCATGTCGCGCAATGCTTGTTTCCATGCGGCCGCGAAGCGTTACCACGCCAACGCGCCGCCGGGGTGGAAAATACCTTCGGCCTGTAAACGGGGCCTATCTCCCGTCCATCAGCTTCCGGGCCAGGTAGGTGAACTCCAGCGCCGAGCGTTTCGCCGCCTCGCGCTGGTTGGCCGCAGCCGAATGCCCGCCGTCGATGTTCTCGTAGTAGAGAAACGGCTTGCCCAGCTCTTCGAGAAGCTTCGCCATCTTCCGCGCATGCCCAGGATGGACGCGATCATCCTTGGTCGACGTCTCGAAATAGATTTCCGGATAGCTCCTGGCCGCATCGACATTGTGATAGGGCGACAGCTTCTCGAGAAAGGCGCGCTCCTCGGCCACGTCCGGATCGCCATACTCGGCCATCCACGACGCGCCTGCGAGCAGCATGTGGTAGCGCAGCATGTCGAGCAGAGGCACCTGGCAGACGATCGCGTTGAACAGGTCCGGACGCTGCGTGTACATCACGCCCATCAGCAGCCCGCCATTCGAGCCGCCCATCGCGCCGAGCTTCTTCGGCGACGAGATCTTCCGCTTCACGAGGTCCTCGCCCACCGCGATGAAGTCGTCATAGACGACCTGCCGGTTGGTCTTGAGACCCGCCTGATGCCATGACGGCCCGAACTCGCCGCCGCCACGGATGTTCGCCATCACATAGACGCCGCCCTGCTCCAGCCACAGCTTGCCCACCGTACCAGAATAGCCCGGCGTCTGGCTCACCTGGAAACCGCCATAGCCATAGACCAGCGCAGGATTGGATCCATCGAGCTTGATGTCTGATCTGTGCACGACGAAGTACGGCACCCTGGTCCCGTCTTTCGACGTGGCCTCGTACTGGTCGACCTTGTACGGCCCCGCATCGAACCATGCCGGCAGCTGCTTGATCGCCGCCACCGCGCCGGAAGCGCTGTCGTACGTGTACAGTGTGTCCGGCGAAAGATAGCCCTCATAGCCAAGGAACGCCGTCGGCTCCTCACTATCGGAGAAAATCACGCCGGCCGACCCGTTCGGCGGCAGGTTCACTTCGCTCGACGTCCAGTTCGCGCCATCCTTCGCGTAGGCCATCACCTTCACGACGACATTGTCGGAGATGTTCACGAGCACATTGTTCTTCGTGATGCCCACGCCCTGCAGCGCCTGCTTCGGCGTCGGCCGGAACACCAGCTCGACCTTGGGCAGATTTCCATCCGCGACGAAGCCCGACCAGTTGAAGCCGACCAGATCGCCCGCCTTGAACTCGCCCCCTCCTCCAGAGTTGAGACCATCTGGCTTCCAGTCTTCTTCCAGCGTCAGCAGCAGCGTGTCCGCAAAGATGCCCTGCGGCGAAGACTTCGCCGGGATCGGCAGTTTCAGCGTCCGGCCCTGACCCGCCCCGGGGAAGATGAACCAGCTCGACGTGTAGAACGTCTCCGCCCGCACTGCGCCGAACCACTGATTGCCAGCACTGTCCTCCAGAGACACAGGCGAGGTCGCGACATCGGCGCGCTCGCCACGAAACACTTCCACCGCATCGCGCAAGGCCTGGCCGCGCTTCAGGCGCTTGATGACGAACGGATAGCCAGACTCCGTCAGCGTCGGCTTGTCGCCCGAAAGATCCTTGTTCTCATTGCCCCAGTCTGTCGCGATCAGCAGCGTGTCCTGGTCCTGCCATTCGATCGAGCTCTTGGCCTCGGGAATGTCGAACCCGCCCGCCACGAAGCCGGCCTTCGCGCCACCCTCCGCGATCGAATACTCGCGCACCCGCACCGCATCCTTGCCGCCATCCGACAGCGACAGCAGGCAGCGCGTCTGTTCCGGCTTCAGGCACGACACGCCCTTGTAGACCCAGTTCGCCCCCTCCGCCGTCGCCAGCGCATCGATGTCCAGCAGCGTCTCCCACTGCGGCTGCGCGCTCGCATAGCTTGCCGGTGTCGTGCGCCGCCACAGTCCGCGCTCATGCGCCGCGTCCTGCCAGAAATTGTAAACGTAGCCCTTCCGGATCGACCCGTATGGGATCCGCTCCTGCGACGTCGCTATTCCCAGCGCCGCCGCGTAGTATCCCTTGAACCGCGGATCGTTCTCCAGAATCGCCAGCGTCCGCTCATTCTGCGAGCGCACCCACGCCAGCGCCTCGGCGCCCTCCACCTCTTCGAGATAGAGATGCTTGTCACGGTCGATCGCCATTGCTGGCTTCTGGGTCGTCACTGTTGTTGCCTCCTGGGATGCGCATGCAGCCAGCACAGCCGCCGTCACGCCCATCAATAAAGTGCGCATGCCTGTCCCCTGTTTTCCTGTCCGGCAGGGTTAACGCGTCGGCCGAACCGCGCAAGCAGAACACGAATGTCCCCGCCCGCAGCACGGCTTGATGCACGTCAAGCCGGCATGGCGGGACAGGCGCCAAGCTCTCCCTCGCAGACGGGAGTATCTGATGCCTGTTTCCCCTAAACTTGGCCTTGGTGTGGCGCTTGCGCTTCTCTCCGTCTGCGCTCTTCCCGCCGCCAGTGCGCAAATCGGCGACGCCGGCCGCGGCAAGGCCTACGCCCGCGAGACCTGCGCCAGCTGTCACGAGGTCGAGCCCGGCATCCCCACCCCACCCTTCGCGAAGGCACCCAGCTTTTCCAGCGTTGCCGCCACGCCAGGCATGACGTCCATGGCGCTCAATGTCTGGTTCACCACCTCGCACCCCAGCATGCCGAATCTCATCATTCCGCAGAAGCAGAAGGAGGACCTGATGGCCTACTTCTCCGCCCTCCGCGCGGCGAGCAAACAGGCCGAACCGGGCCAGTAAGCCGGCCGCTCTAGCCTCCCTGCCCCAACGCCCCTACATCTCCCTCCATGAAATTCTGGAAGATGAACGGGGCCGGGAATTCCTTCGTCATATTCGACGACAGGAAAGGCGGGCTGGGCTTGGGGCCCGAGCAGGTCGCGGCCATCGCGGACCCGAAGACCGGCGTCGGTGCCGACCAGGTCATCGCCATGGAGCAGACGCTGCGCGGCGACGTCTTCATGCGCATCTGGAATCGCGACGGCTCCTCGGCCGAGGCATGCGGCAACGCCACACGCTGCGTCGCCTGGCTGATGATGGAAGAGACCGGCAAGGACAAGCTCGTCATAGAGACTGTCGCCGGCAAGCTGAAAGCCGATCGCATCGCGCCTGACTCCAAGGGTCTGGCGCGAATCGCCGTCGACATGGGCTCACCGCTTCTCAAGTGGGAAGAGATCCCGCTCGCCGAGCGCATGGACACGCGCGGCATCGATCTCAAGATCGGGCCCATCGACGCGCCCTACCTGCAACTCCCCGGTGCCGTGAACATGGGCAACCCCCACGTCGTCTTCTTCGTGCCGGACCTCGACACCGTCGACGTCAAAGCCGTCGGCTCCCTCGTCGAATGGCACCCGCTGTTTCCGCAAGGCGTCAATGTCGGCTTCCTGCAGGTCCTCTCCAGAACCGAAACCCGCCTGCGCACCTGGGAACGCAATGTCGGCCTCACCCTTGCCTGCGGCAGCAACAACTGCGCCGCCATCGTCGCCGCCGCACGCCGAGGCCTCACCGACCGCAAGGCCCTCGTCCACAATGACGGCGGCGACATCGAGATCGACTGGAGCGAAGCCACCGACCACGTCATAATGACCGGCCCGATCGAGCTGGAGTATGTGAGCGAGGTTTGAAAGAGCTACGCCAAATCGAACGCCACCACGATCTCCCTCGAGATCATATCCAGCGCGTCCCGCAGGCTTCCTGCTCCACTACCCCACCCGCCGCGCCAATCCCGCCGCGACCCAGAACCCCACCGCCAGCACCAGCGCGCCAACCAGCATCGCGACCAGCACAGGATCGTACGAGCTGTTGACCGACCACAGCGCCGCAGCCCCCAGCGGCGCCAGCGCGCGGGCGACGGTGGCGGGCGTGTTCATCACGCCGGCGATCGCGCCATAGTCCTGCCGGCTCACCATCTCCGGGATCGAGGTGCCGCGGACAATGGTGAGGATGCCGTTCGTCACGCTGTAGAGCGCCACCACGGCGACAATCGCCGCGAAGGACGGCGGCAGCCACACCAGCATGGCGAGGCTCAAGGCAAAACCCGCCACCACCCATGCGCCGACAACCCGCATCGGTGCCTTGCCCGCGAAGATCGTCATCGCAATGCGCCCGCCCACCTGCCCCGGCCCGATCACGGCCATCGCGGCAATGACGGCCGCTGTTTCAAAGCCGCGCTCCAGCAACAGCGGATAGAGATGGAAGGTGAAGGCAGTGAACACGGCGGCATGCGCCGTGTAGGCCAGCGTCAGGCTCCAGAACACGGGCGAGGCCATCGCCTGCCGCACGGCCGATCCGCCCTTCGCCGCCTGCGGCCCGGCAGGATCGCGCTGGACCACGTCGCGCTCCGGCCGGATCGCCCAGCCATAGAGCCCGGCACAGACCACCAGGTTGATGACGCCCAGCGCCGTCACCGCGCCGCGCCAGCCCCACAGGTCGATCATCAGCTGGATCAGCGGAATGAACACGGTCGAGGCAAAGCCCGCCCACAGCGTTACGGCGACGATCGCATCGCGCGCGCCAGCCGCGCCGAAGCGCCGCGCCGCCACCGCGAACGCCGCCTCATAGAGCGTCGCCGCCTGTAGCACGCCGAGCAGTCCGACAATCACATAGAGCCCGACAAGATCGCTGACCTGCGACCAGGCCAGCATCACCAGCCCCGCCAGAACCGACCCGCCCGTCATGATGACGCGGCCATGCCCGCGATCGATCGCCCGCCCCAGCGGGAAAGACACCGCCGCCGCAATCAGCAACCCCGCCGTCGCGGCACCGTAGAGCGACGTGCGAGACCAGCCTGTCTCGCGCTCGATCTGCTCGGCGACCAGCGGAAACGCGTAATAAAGCGCGCCCCACGAACAGATCTGGCCAATGCCGAGCGCGGCGATGAAGCCCAGCCTGCCAGCCGCTCTCGCCTCCGGCGGCGATGGTGCGCTTGCCGTCATCGAACAACGCCTCCGATCGACAACAGCCTAGCCTACCGCCACATCCACCATGATCTCGCCCGAGATCGCCTCCAGCGCGTCCTGCACCCTGGCCGCCGAGAGCCCGGAAGGCAGGCGCAGGTTCGCGGCCATGTGAAACAGCGGCCCGCCGGAATGCGCCTCCGTCCTCAGCCAAGTGCGGAAGCTTTCGATATTGGCACCGAGGTCGCTGATCGTCGCCGTCACCTGGCGCACGATGCCGGGCCGGTCCTGCCCCACCAGCGTGAATTCCAGCGTCTCACCCGCCAGGGGTGCAGGCGCGCCCGCCGGCGCGATGCGCACCTCCAGCCCGGCCGCATCCACGGCAGAGACGGCGGCGCGCAGCGCCTCCACCCTGCCCTCCGCCAGCTCAACCAGCACCGAGCCGACATAGAGCCCGCCCAGCCGCGACAGATGGCTCTCCAGCCAGTTGCCGCCCGCCGACAGCACGGCAGCCGCCAGCGCCCTGGTGAGGCCGGGCCGGTCGCTGCCGACAACGCTGAGGACAAGCAACGCCATGGAAACCCTCGCAATGAATGACCCGCCATGGTTAGGCCAACCCGCCGCGCAGCGCCATGCTTCGCACACGGGCGAACGCCGAGTCTGGGGGGGGGGGGCGGAGAAAACACTTCCGGGATGATTCCAGACACTTCCCCCAAAACTCTGGCGGAAACACTGGCGCCCAATCGGCGCGGTCAAATGGCGCCGCATGATCGCGCCCGCCAGCGCTGGACTTATCCCTTGTGGTTCCTGCGGGACTTGCACGCTCTGATCGGCATCGCGCGGAGCTTCTGGCCGCTGGTGATCATGGTGATTGCCAACGATCGCAAAGTCATGCGCGGAAAGAAGATCGCACCAGCAGTCTACGGGTATCTGATGCTCCCGCTCGCCGAAGCAAAACTCCGCTTTGCGCTTTACCGCCAGGCCTTCAAGGACATGCTGCGCAAGCGCGACAGCAACCGCACCCGCCTTGATGCCAGAACCGCGCGTGCGGCCCGCTGCGCCCGGCTGCCCATCATGAGGCGGCGCATGTTGCTGCGCCCCCCGTAGCGCTCATGCTGAGCCGCGCCCGCAGCGCGCGTCCATCGCAGCACGGGCGCGGGCTCACCGCATTTTTTCCGAAGCCTCAATGCTCTCAGCGCTCGCGCGCGACTGAGGCCGTCGGCATTGTTCCGTATACGGACACGTCACTGAGCATCACATTCCCGCCGCATTCTCCACGCGGGGGCCACATTCCCCACAGCCGCACATCGGAACCCGCTGCAACGGCGCTGCGTTTCATGAGCGCGACGCCATGGGGTCAGACAGTCCGGCCCCCATATTGATTGTGTGGACACGGAGGACACACTTCCGGTCCGCAAGGAGGAGGTTCTCACCATGTACGGCGGCAACCACAAGCAGGGCAAACGCACGCAGGCCTTCGGCGCAGTCGCAACGGTCGCGCTCACCGTCGGCATGGGCAGTCTCTTCACGGCGATGAACTTCAACGCCGAGCGCATGGAGCGCGTGTCGTCGGAACTCGTCTTCATCGAACCGCCTGCCCTGCCCGTGATCGAGGAGATCAAGCCGTCTGTCATTGAAGAGGTCGAGGACACGCCCACCCCGCCGACGCCTGCGCCACTCCTCGCCCCGGAAATCGACTTCGTCCCGGAAGAACTTCCCGTCATCACCGCGCCAGTGACCGAAGCTGCGCCCGTTCCCGCACCCGGGCCCATCACCGCAGCGTCCGCACCCGTCCGGTTGCGCTCGGCCCCAAGGCTGATCGCCAGTGACAAGCCCGCCTATCCCACCGCCTCGCAACGCGCCGGCGAACAGGGCACGACGCAACTTGACGTGTGCATCGCCGCGAACGGCCGCGTAACGTCAGTCAGGCTCGCGCGCTCGAGCGGTCACTCGCGTCTCGATGAAGCAGCTGCCAAATGGATCCGCGGCGAACGCTTCACGCCGGCCAGGGTCAACGGTGCCGCCCGGGACATCTGCGGCCACACCGTCGTCTATGAGTGGAGCCTGCGCGACGCCTGAGCGCCTCGTACAAAACAAAACCGCCGGCCTGCGAAGGCCGGCGGTTTCAATTTCAAGCCCGAGAAAATCAGCTCTCGGCAGCTTCCTTCGGACCACCGAGCTTCTCGGCGATGCGGGCACGTTTGCCGGTGCGGCCGCGCAGGTAGTAGAGCTTGGCGCGGCGGACCTTGCCCCTGCGGCGCACTTCGATGGAATCCACCGAAGGCGAGTTCAGCGGGAACACCCGCTCGACGCCTTCTCCGAAGGAGAGTTTGCGCACGGTGAAATTCTCGTTCACGCCCGTTCCGGCGCGGGCAATGCAGAGGCCCTCGAAGCCCTGGATGCGCTCGCGTTCGCCTTCCTTGATCTTCACGTTGACGCGCAGCGTGTCGCCTGGCGCGAAATCGGGAATTTTCTTGCCTTCGGTGACGCGGGCGATTTCCTCGCGCTCGAGGGTCTGGATCAGGTGAGCGGCCATGGATCAGGTCTTTCAGTCGCGGGGTTTCGCCGCCTTCCCCTGCTGAGGGGAGGCTTCCCGGAAAGCGGCGTATAAATCGGGTCTTCTGGCTTTAGTCAACTCCTCGGCCTGATTTCGTCGCCAGGCCGCAACCCTGGCGTGATCGCCAGAGGTTAACACCGCCGGAATCTCCCGATCCTCCCAGATCTGGGGGCGGGTATAATGTGGATGCTCCAGCAGCCCCGCCTCGAAACTCTCCTCCGCCAGGCTTTCGGCATTACCCGCCACCCCCGGCAGCAACCGGACACAAGCCTCCAGCAGCGCCTGGGCGGCAACCTCCCCCCCCGCCAGCACGAAATCGCCAACCGAGACCTCTTCGAGCCCGCGCGCCTCGATCACCCGCTCGTCCAACCCCTCGAACCGTCCACACAGCAGGATGACCCCCGGCCCCGCCGCCAGATCGCGAACACGCTTCTGGTCCAGCCGCTTTCCACGCGGCGACAGATAGATTCGCGGCCGGCCGCCCTGCTCAACACTGTCGATTGCCGACGCAGCCACATCCGCGCGCATGACCATCCCGGCCCCGCCGCCTGAAGGGCTATCGTCCACAGTGCGGTGCTTGCCGAGGCCGAACGTTCGTATGTCGACGGTCTCCATCTCCCAGATCCGCAGTCGCAATGCGTTGCCGACGATCGAGACGCCAAGCATCCCGGGGAAGGCGTCAGGGAAAAGCGTGAGACAGGTGGCGCGGAAGCTCATTGCGTCCGTTAGCGCGGGGCGTCGCCGAATGCACCTGCAGAAGGTCTCTTTTGGCGAACGCGAAATAGTGGTATCGGAAACTGGTAGGTTTCCAAATCAGGCAATCTCCAATTCAGGCAATCCATGTGGGAGGACTACCCTTGAAACTTCGACTTGCGCTTTTCGCTGCCGCCATGATCGCCGCGCCGGCCATCGCACAGGAACCGCCCTCGGACACGGTGAAGGCCGTCGTCGAGAAAGGCGTCAGCATGGACGTGCAGGGCAATGCCGGCACGATCGAGTACAAGCCTGACGGCACGTTCTCGGGCTTCGACGGCATGTTCGCCGGCACCTACAAGACGGACGGCAACAAGCTCTGCATCACGGTCGAGGCGTTCGGCATGGTCGACGCGTGCCAGGCCTATCCGGATGGCAAGAAATCCGGCGACACGTTCGAGCTCACCTCGGACATGGGCACGATGCAGGTGACGATTCGCTAATCTGCGGAGCTGCGCCTGCCCTCTTGCCTGAGGTTCCAAGTCGAGGTTCACTGCGACTTGACACCATCAAGTCGAGGGGTCTGGGAGAAGACACATGAAAATCATGAAAGCACTGCTGGCCGCCGCCGTGGCCCTCGCCGCCGCCCCTGCGCTTGCGCAGTCTGCGCCGTCGGACACGGTCGCGCTGGTGATCGAGAAAGGCGTCACGATGAACGTGGCCTCGATGGGCATCACCGGCGACGTCACCTACAAGGCGGACGGCACCTTCTCTGGCTTCGACGGCCAGTATGAAGGCACCTACAAGGTCGACGGCTCGAAGCTCTGCCTGACGGCTCCTGCTGTCGGACAGGACAACACCTGCTTCACCTACCCGGACGGCCAGAAGTCCGGCGACAAGTTCAAGATCACCGATCCGACGATCGGCGAGATCGAGATCACCGTGAAATAGGTTCCCGGCCTCTCGGCTGAGACTGCGGCGGGCGCCCCTCAAGGGCGCCCGTTCTGCTTTCTGTTTTGTGCTTCCAGCCCACATCTACCGATTGTGATGTGGCGCCCCCCTTCGCGACGCTTAAGAATACCGGGATGAAGGCAGGCTGGCGCCAGTCGAGTTGGAGATTTGCAGCAGCCCTTGCTCTGCTTGCCATCTCCGCATGCGAGAGCGTTTACGAGGCGCAGGCCGTGCGCGACCATCCTGTCACCGGCAAGCTCGTCGCGATCGAAGACGGACGGCGCATCCAGATCGACTGCCGCGGGACAGGTTCGCCCACCGTCGTCTTCCAGTCGGGCGGCGACCTGATGGGCGCGCTTGGCTGGCAGCCCGTGATGGATCAGGTGTCGCACAAGTCACGCGCGTGCGCCTACAGCCGCGCGGGCATTCTCTGGAGCGACCCGGCCAGCGGCGCCTTCAGCCCGGACGAAGTCGCGCACGACCTGCACGCGGCCTTGAAAGCTGCCGGCGAGAGCGGGCCCTATGTGCTGGTCTCGCATTCGCGCGGCGGTCTCTACAGCATGATCTTCGCGGGGCTCTACAAGGACGAGATCGCGGGCATGGTGTTCGCGGACTCATCCCATCCCGATCAGGGGACGAAGTTCAGGGAAGCCGGGCTGAACGTTGGCGAATATGTCTCACCGGCCCAGGAACTCGCGCTCGCCTTCAAGTGGACGGGCCTGATGCGGCTCTCCGATTATCCGGCCGATCCCGCGATCGGGGAAACGGTGAATGCCTTCTATCCCAAATCCGCAGAGGCCAATGCGCGCGAGGCGCGTCAGCGGTCAATGACGATGGCGGAGGCAGGCAAGCATCGCGACCTGCAGAACTGGCCGGTCGTCGTGCTGGCGCGCGAGCTCCCGCAGCAGACACAGGCGCGCAAGCGCGCCGACGCCCACGACGCCTATCTGCTTTCAGCCGATGGTCTGGTCGCAGGCTCCGACACGCCGGAGAGCGAGATCGTCTGGCGCAGGCTGCAGGCAGATCTCGCAACATGGTCGAGCCGTGGGCGGCTGCAGATCGTCCCCGAATCCAACCACGCCTTCTTCTTCCACCGGCCCGACGTCGTCGCGGGCGCTGTGGACGAAGTGCTTGCCGCCAGCCGGGTTGTCAGGCGGCGGTCGCTTCCGGCGGGGTAGTCTCAGGCTGGTTCTTCGCCACGATCTGCGCCGCCGCCATGTCGCCCGAAACATTACCCACCGTGCGGAAAATGTCGGGCACCGCCTCCACCGCGACAAGGAGGCCCAGCAGCTCGATTGGCACGCCCATCGCCATGGAGATCGGCGCGACGCTGGCGATGAAGGAAATCTCGCCCGGCAGGCCGACCGAGCCGATGCTGATGGCGATGGCCACCAGCCCGCCGACGATGATTGCGCCGGGCGAGAGCTCGACCCCGAACACCGATGCGCAGAAAAACACCACCCCTAGATTGGCGACAGGGCTGGTCATCCGGAACACCGCAACCGCCATCGGAAGCACGAGGTTCACCACCCGCTCCGGCGTTCCCATCACATCGCGCGCACGCTCGACCATTAGCGGCAAGGAAGCCAGCGACGAGCGGCTCGAGATGGCGACGGCAAGCACGGGCGCCGTCGCAATGATGAACCGCGCGGGATTCGCCCTGCCCCAGATAATGGCGAAGAGGAAAGCCATCTGCACGATTGCCGCTGTGACCGCCGAGACCAGCACGATGTAATGCAGGATCAACCCGGCAATCCCCACGCCCGCAGTCAATCCCACGCCAAGCGCCAGCGCGAACACGCCGATCGGCGCGACATAGAGCACCCAGCGCACGATGATGATCATCGTGTCGGCAACGGCGCGGAAGAACGCCACCATCGGCGCGCGCTGGGCAGCCGGCAGCTGGGTCGCCGCAAACCCGAAGAACAGCGCAAACACGACCAGCGGAAGGATCGCGCCTTCTGCGGCGGCGGCCACGGCATTCCCGGGCGCCAGGGCCGCCAGCCATTCACCAATCGTCGGCGGGGATGCTGCCTGCACCGTCTCGCCGCCGGCGCGCGCGATGAAGCTGGCCGCAGCCGTCGGATCGACCGGCGCGAACGACAGCAGCAGTGGAAAGACCACGCAGGCAAAGGTCGTCGCCGAGACCAGAAGCACCCCGAACACGAAGATCGCGCGAGCCGCAACCCGGCCGCCCGAGGCGGCGTCAGCGACCGAGGCAACGCCGGTCACCAGTAGCGAGAACACCAGCGGGATCACCGTCATGCGCAGCAGATTGAGCCAGAGGTCGCCCACATGGCCGACCTGCGTGAGGAAGCCGGTGATGCTCGGATCTCCCGACGCCGCCCCCCACGCGCCCACCGCAACGCCAGCAGCGAGCGCCAGCAGCGTGATGAGGCTGAGCCATTTCAACATGCGAGAACTCCAGCCCCTGATGCCTGCCCCGGAGACTGGCCCGGGAAAGCAGTGCGACGCTAGCAGGGAAATCGCAGCCCCGGCCACAGCCTGTGCGGGCACCTTGGCTGAGGGCGGCGATTGCAGGCCTGGAGACAGTTCGCATTGCCCGTGAGCTGGTCTATACAGGCCGGGAATGAGGCAGGGCGCGACACAGCTGGCACATGCGGGGGAAAGCTCGGGGGGTGGCGCGATGCGTGCAGCCTTTCTTGCGTTCGCCGTTCTCGCCGTCGCTGTGTGGATCGGCATCGCCATCGGCGCCAACACCCGCACGCCTGGCGTGGTCGGCCTCGCAGCCACCGTTTTTGGCGGCATGTTCGCCGCAGTCCTGACAATCGCGATCGGCGGGGCCATCGCGCTGAAGCTGGGTGCAGGCGCCCCGGTGCCGCTTGTCCAGCCGGTGACCGATGCGCCCTATCCCGAGCTTGCGCCGGCGCTTGCCGAACTTGAAGCCCTGCAGCACCCGGTCGCGCACAGGACGGTCGAACGCGCAGCCTGGCGGGCACCACTGGGCGCGTCTGCAGGCATTGCGCTGTGGTCCGCAATCGTGGCGATGGGCGCGCCGGGCGGCGTGCTCGACTTCGCCGCGGTGATGCTCGGCGGTGCACTTGCCGGCTATGGCTGGGCGCTTGCGCAGGCTGCGCGCGAAAATGCCGAAATCTATTCGCAGCACGCCGTCGATGTGCTTGTCGGCGGGCTTTGTGCGTGCAACTGGCGAAGAACCGCGAGCGTCGATGTCGGAAAGCTGTCAAATGCGGGCCTGCTCCCTGTCGCGTCGGGCGGGAAGACAAGCGGCGAGATTGTCGGCGCGCATGCGGGGCTTGGCCTGCGCATCACGCCGATCGAGACGATCCCGCCATCGGGAGCCGACAGCACGTCGGCGTTCAAAGGCCTGCTCGTCGAGATCACAGCGCCGCATCCCGGTCTGGCCTCGATGGAAGAACTTGCAGCCGCGAAACCCACCGTGCCTGCCTTGATCGCACAGCTGTCCACCCTGCCCAATCTCGGCGCGCCCCGAAGCGCGATCGTCGATGGCCGCCTTTTTCTGGCGTTACCCGAGACGGGCGCGCCGCGCGTGTTCGATCCGCCTTCGCAGCCGGGCGCGCGCCATTCTGCGCCGCGCCTTGCACGGATCCTGCAGGTGGTCGGCGCGGTCCTGCACGTCACGGATGCGCTCGCCGCGCCATCACAGGCCTGACTCTACAATCCCTTGTTTCGCCCCAATTGACGCCGCTCGGCGGCCCCAATCGGCTGCGACAAGTTGTGCACGACGGGACCGGAGACCGGCCCGCGGGACTTGCCTCAGGGCAAGGTTTTTTGGGAACGGCACGTGAAAACCTCGATCCGCCTCCTGCTCACCGCGCTGCTGATCAGTTGCGTAACGTGGGCCGCCGCGGGCACGCAGCCGCCCGAGGACGCCGCGCAAGCCGCCAGCCTCGCCTTGAATGAGCACTAGGCACAACCATCCGCGCTTCGGCGCCTCTCCTGGGGACCCAGCATGAAGACCCGCACCGCCATCGCCGCCATCCTTGCCCTCGCAACAGCAGGCGCCCTGACCACGACGTCCGCGCTCGCCAAGCCGCCGCGCCATCCCGCGGTGCACTCCTACATCCTCCTCGACCGGACGGGCTCGATGGAGCCGATCTGGACCGAAGCGCTTTCCTCGGTGAACGCCTATGCCGACGGCCTCGCAGCGCTCGATGGCGGGCCGCGGGTCGACGCCGACATCACGCTCGCCGTGTTTGACGCGCAGGACGGCCTGCAGTTCGACGTGCTGCGCGAAGGCGTCGACGCCGGCGACTGGAACGATGTAACCACACGCGAAGTGAACCCGCGCGGGATGACGCCGCTCTATGACGCGATCGGCCGCATCGTCTCGCTCGCCGAGAAGGACAGGCCTGAAAAGGCCGTGCTGGTGATCATGACGGACGGCGAGGAGAACTCCTCGACCGAAATGACCAAGAAAGCCGCGAAGGCCGCGCTCGACCGCGTGCGCGCCAAGGGCTGGGAGGTCGTCTTCCTCGGCGCCGAATTCTCCAACTTCGACGACGCCGAAGGCGTCGGCCAGAGCTCATCGCGCAACATGGCCGTGTCGAAGGACCAGTTGTCGGACTCGATGGATCGTCTTGCCCAGAAGTCCAAGAACTATGCGTCCGGCGCAGCCCCCTCCGTCGAGTGGAATGAGGAAGACCGCGCCGCAGCGAAAGAGGAAGAGGTCAAGCAGCGCACAGGCGGAAACAACCGCTGATCCTCTGCCAGAGTCCGGAAAGGACAGGCGTTGGTACGTTCGGATCACGCCAGCCCACATGGCGCGATCCAGGTCCGGCCAGTGGCGGTTCTCCCCGCCGCTGGCCGGACCGCTTTCAGGCTGCAAAGATCATCCCTATTGAGCGGCACGCGAATCTGTTGTCCCCATGCGTTCGGGGAAACGTCATCAGGGGACTGACAATGAGACTACGCCTCGCGCTCGCCGCGAGCCTGCTCGCGCTTGCCGCGTGCCAGCCAGCCGCACCGCCAAGCGAGCAGCCAGCGGCCGCTGCGCCCGCTGCGCCCGCTGAAACGGCGGTCGCCGAAGCGCCCGCAGCCGGATGCACTGCAACGTCCGAACGTATGTGGGGGCCGATCGGCCCCAGCGATGGGCCGTCCTACCGCATCGAGGCCTACACCAATGGCGCCATCTGCGAGGCCGCGGTCGTGACGCTGACGATCCGCGCGCGCGACGGGTTCCCGATCTATGCCTGGGCGGGCGCGGCCCAGCATCTTTTCGGGCTCGCCGACCAGCCGGACACGGCCGCGATGAAAAAGGCGCTTGCCGAATGGATGGACAGCAGCGTGAGCGCAACCGCAGATGCGTTCCCACCATGGGACCAGACCGAGGGCCAGCCCAATCGTGCTGAATTCCCCTTCGTGCCTGCCAACTGGCTGGGCAGGTCGACCTATGAATCGATGCGTGCGGACAAGCTGCACACCTACTGCTTCCCGCAGGGCATGGAGAGCCTCAACTGCCTCGCGGTGAGCGAAGGCCAGGTCGAGGAGATCGGCCTGCAACTGTTCCCAGGCTGACGGCTAACTGGCGCGCAGGGATCGCAGATAGGCGATCAGCGCGTCAGCGGTCCGCACATCGAAGTCGAACTCGGGCATGTCCTGATGCCCGACCCGGATCCCGGTGATCAGGTCGTTCGCCAGCGCGTCGGCCTGATAGCGCGCAAGCATTTCGCGCATGGGCGGCGCGCCGGCGCGCGGGCTTGCGGTGGCCTGGTCGAGCGCATGACATCCGGCGCACTCGCGCTCCGCAATCGCGCGCCCGCCGGCAACCAGCGGGTCGGTGGGTTGCGTGACCGGCCTGGCCGGCTGCGCGTTGCAGGCCGCCAGCGCAAGGAGGGCGAAGACAGCGGACGCCAGTTTCCGTTTCATCGGCTCACCTTCCCAGACATCCGCGCAGGTCACGCCGTTCGTGCGTAGCACAGCGTCCTGACCGAAGGCATCGATATAGGCCGCTCGAAATTTGTTCCACCTGGTGGAGGCGTCGGCGCCGCCGTCGTCAAGGCGTAACACGACACGGCTTGGTTCCCGCTCCGTGATGCCGCGCTGTTCGGCCAACCAGAGACCCTGCCCCTCGAGGATTGTAAAACCCTTCCTTGTAGTGCGGGACGAAGTCGGCGTCGACAAACCGCTGGAACTCGAAGCGCGGGACCGACCCGCCCGGCCGCCGCAAACCCATGCAGAGCATGGTCTCGACCAGGGAGGGGCCGAAATCGCAGACGGGCGCGGCAAGAGTTGTTCCGGTGACGTGCACACAGCGGGACAAAGGCGCGATGGCAGTCGCCGCAACGAACCCGCGCATCGGCTATCCCTGATCCGCTTGTCTTTGAGCGGGTGGATTGTGGCCCGGTACCGCAAGGGTCGCAACCGGGGCGAAACGCCTCCAAAGCGCGCCCTTCGCGTTGAATCAGGCCGAAAGTGTGGTTTGCGGGCTGCTACGGAAGCCCCGGGCCGCCTGCGGCGCCGTCCGTGCTCGCTTTCTTCACAAAAGCCCTGTATTGCCGCGCCAAATCCAGCCCCTCCCCCCGGCCCAGACCCGAAACGACGCTCCCATGCAACTGCGCAACATCGCCATCATCGCTCACGTCGACCACGGCAAGACGACGCTCGTCGACTGCCTGCTCAAGCAGTCAGGCTCTTTCCGCGACAACGAAGCCACGTCGGAACGGATGATGGATTCGAACGACCTGGAGCGGGAGCGCGGCATCACCATCCTCGCGAAAGCCACCTCGGTTGTCTGGAACGACATCCGCATCAACATCGTCGACACGCCCGGCCATGCCGACTTCGGCGGCGAAGTCGAGCGCATCCTCAACATGGTCGACGGCGCGATCGTTCTTGTCGACGCCGCTGAAGGCCCGATGCCGCAAACCAAGTTCGTGGTCTCCAAAGCCCTGAAAGTCGGCCTTCGTCCGATCGTCTGCATCAACAAGATCGACAAACCGGAAGAGCGCCACGTCGAGGTCGTGAACGAAGTCTTCGACCTGTTCGCCAACCTCGACGCCACCGACGAGCAGCTCGATTTCCCGATTATCTACGGGTCAGCCAAGAACGGCTGGATGAGCACGGACCCGTCCGTCAAGACCACCGACATGGCGGCGCTGTTCGAGACCGTGCTCAGGCACGTGCCGCCGCCGCGCGTCGACAACGGCCCGTTCCGCATGCTGGGCACCACGATCGGCTCGGACCCGTTCCTCGGCCGCATCCTCACCGGCCGCGTTGACTCAGGCTCGGTAAAGCCGAACCAGACCGTGAAAGTTCTCTCGCGCACCGGCGACGTGATCGAGACCGGGCGCATCTCGAAAGTGCTCGCCTATCGCGGCCTTGTGCGTTCCCCGATCGACGAGGGCAAGGCCGGGGACATCGTCTCGATCTCGGGCCTCACCAAGGCGACCGTTGCCGACACGATCTGCGATCCGTCAGTTACCGAAGCGATGCCTGCCCAGCCGATCGACCCGCCGACGCTGGCCATGACATTCCGCGTCAATGACTCGCCGCTTGCAGGTACGGAAGGCAAGAAGGTCACCAGCCGCGTGATCTGGGACCGTCTGATGAAGGAAGCTGAAGGCAACGTCGCCCTCAAGATCTCGCGCGCGCCAGACTCGGACGCGTTCGAAGTCGCAGGCCGCGGCGAACTCCAGCTCGCCGTCCTGATCGAGACCATGCGCCGCGAGGGCTTCGAGCTTGGCGTGTCGCGGCCCAAGGTCGTGATGCAGAAGGACGAGCTGACCGGCGAGGTTCTCGAACCGATCGAGGAAGTGGTCATCGACGTCGATGACGAGCATACGGGCGTTGTCGTCTCGAAACTCTCCGAGCGCCGGGCCGACATGATGGACATGCGCCCGTCGGGCGTTGGCCGCACACGCCTCGTCTTCCACGCACCTACGCGCGGCCTGATCGGCTATCAGGGCGAACTGCTGTCGGACACGCGTGGCACCGCCGTGATGAACCGGCTCTTCCACGAGTACGCCCCGCACAAGGGCGAGATCAAAGGCCGCCACACCGGCGTGCTGATCTCCAACGGTTCTGGCGAGAGCGTGGCGTTCGCGCTCTGGAACCTCGAGGATCGCGGCCCGATGATGATCGAGCCGGGCATCAAGGTCTATGAAGGCATGATCATCGGCGAGCATACGCGCGGCAACGATCTCGAAGTGAACGTCCTGAAGGGCAAGAAGCTCACCAACGTCCGCGCCTCGGGCACGGATGAAGCGGTGCGCCTCACCACGCCGATCCGCATGACGCTGGAAAAGGCGCTCGCCTACATCCAGGATGACGAGCTGGTCGAAGTGACGCCGGAGAACATTCGCCTACGCAAGGTCTGGCTCGACCCGAACGACCGGAAGCGCAACTCGCGCGCGGCCGTCGAGGCTTAAGCCTGAGCGACCTGTCGCCCTGCCCGGGCTGCGCGTCCGCCCTGACCTATCAGGATGGCGCGATGCTGGTGTGTCCGGAATGCGCGCATGAATGGTCTCCGAACTCCGCGCCCGAAGCTGACGGCCCGCGCGTCCACAAGGACGCAAATGGCAGCGTGCTTGAGGACGGCGACACGGTCACGGTGATCAAGGACCTCAAGCTGCGCGGATCGTCAGGCGTCGTGAAGCAGGGCACGAAGGTCAAGAACATCAGGCTGGTCGACGAGGACCACGACATCGACTGCAGGATCGACGGCATTGGCGCGATGAAACTGAAGTCCGAGTTCGTCAGAAGGCAGCGCTAGCCGCGATCGTCCTTGGGCGAGCCCATGACGATGTAGCTGGTGATCGAGGCGACTTCCGGCACCTGCCCCAGCACCTCCGTGTGGAAGTGCTTGTAGGCGGCGAGGTCCTCGACCTCGACGCGCAGGATGTATTCGATCGCGCCGGTCACGTTGTGGCACTCACGAACCTGCGGGGCGGCGGACATGGCCTTCTCGAAATTGCGCTGGTTCCTCTTGTGGTGTTCGGAGAGGCCGACCGCGACATAGGCGGTAAAGCCGCCGCCGGTCGCAGCGCGGTTCACCACGGCGCGATAACCCGCGATCACCCCTTCCCGCTCAAGCTCCTGAACGCGGCGCAGGCAGGCAGACGCGGACAGGCCGATCTTCGCGGCGAGATCGGCATTGGTGATCCGGCCATCCCGCTCAAGCTCGCGCAAGATTCTGCGGTTTATGTCATCAAGCTTCGTCATGGATTGTGCAATTGGCTGATGCAGGCGTCAGAATGCAAGAACATTCGAGCCGATCCGCCGTATTGTTGCGAGATGTTGACCGCTGAACTCTTCACAGCCCTTGTGGCCTTCGCCTTCGTGTCCTCGATCACGCCGGGGCCGAACAATCTCATGCTGATGACGTCGGGCACGAATTTCGGCTTTGTGCGGACGATACCCCACATGCTGGGCGTGTCGGTCGGCTTCACGCTGATGATCGTGCTGGTCGGCGCAGGTATCGCGAAGATCTTCGAGTTCTATCCGGTCGCGCACACCATCCTGAAGTATGCGAGCAGCGCCTATCTGGTCTGGCTGGCGTGGAAGATCGCGACGTCTGCCCCGCCGGTCGCGAAGGGCGAAGGCAAGTCGGAGCCGATGACCTTCATGCAGGCGGCGCTGTTCCAGTGGGTGAACCCCAAGGCGTGGACGATGGCGCTGACCGCCGTCTCGGCCTACACGCTGCCGGCAGACCCGATCCTCAGCCTGCTGGTGGTTGCGGCGGTGTTCGGCGCGGTCAACCTTCCCTCGGTCAGCTCATGGACGCTGATGGGCGCGCAGCTGCGGCGCCTCCTTGGCGATCCTGTTAAGCTGCGCGTGTTCAACGTGACGATGGCGCTCATCCTCGTCGCGAGCCTCTACCCGGTGGTGTTCGCCGAGCCTCACTAGCGACTACTTCACGAGCTTCGCACGCTCGATCGCTTCGACAATCAGTTCGCGCGCACGCTCGGGACCGTGGAGGCCTTCGATCTTCACCCACTTGCCGGGTTCGAGATCCTTGTAGTGCTCGAAAAAGTGGACGATACGCTCGACCAGGATCTCGGGAAGCTCGCGGTAGTCCTTGATCTTCTCGTAGTAGCGCGTGAGCTTCGGGTGCGGCACGGCGAGGATCTTCTCGTCCTGGCCCTTGTCGTCCGTCATCATCAGAACGCCCACCGGGACGCAGCGCACGACGCAGCCCGGCACCAGCGCGCGGTTGCCGACAACCATCACATCGATCGGATCGCCATCGAGCGAGAGCGTGTGCGGGATGAAGCCGTAATTGCACGGATAGCGCATCGACGTGTACAGGAAACGGTCGACGAACATGGCGCCTGACGCCTTGTCGATCTCGTACTTGATCGGCTCGCCTCCCAGGGGAACCTCGACGAGGACGTTAACGTCCTCGGGCGGGTTGGGTCCGGTCGTTATCTTTGAAAGGTCCATGCGGGAGTCCTGTCATCGCCAGCAGACTGGCGTCCTCGCGCCTGCAATATCCGCACCGGGGCAGACCGCCAAGCCTAACTGCATGTCCGCGCGGATGTCATGCAGCGCCCGCCACGGCGCGCAGCATGGCTCGAGCGTCGAGCGGCTTGGCCAGCACCCCGGCCGTCCCGGCCTTGCGATAGGACTCAACCTGGTCAGGCAGGACATTGGCCGTGCAGGCAAACACCGGCGTTGCGACATTCGGCCCGGTTCCGACGCGAAGCTCCGCCAGCACGTCCAGCCCGTCCATCTCAGGCATCACCATGTCGAGCAGGACGACGTCGAATTTCTCCGTGGCCATCAGGTCGAGCGCCTCTTTGCCAGAGGTACACTCGGTCGCGCGGTGCCCCGCCGCGCGCAGCATGGAGCCCAGGACGTAGAGATTTCGCGGATTGTCATCAACGCACAGGATGCTGCGGGCCGGTGGGGCCGCCAGGTCACCGATTGAGGCGCCATCCGCTTCCTGCCCCGCGCCCACCGTCAACGGCGCCGCGATGCGGACGGTGAAACGCGAGCCCCGACCGCTCTCGGTCTCGAGCTCCACATTGCCGCCCATCGCGACGGCCAGCTGCCGCGCGATGTGCAGACCGAGGCCAAGGCCGCCATGGCGGCGCCTGGCGGTGACATCGATCTGCTCAAAGGGCTGAAAGATGCGCTCGATGGCTTCCGCAGGCACGCCTGGTCCGGTGTCCTCGACCTCGATCGACACACATTGTGCACCGTCTGGCCCGCGCTCGGGCCATGCCTGCAGGGAGACCCCGCCTTCTTCCGTGAACTTCACGGCGTTGGCGACAAGATTGCCAATGATCTGCAGCACGCGTGCACTGTCCGCATTGCGCGGCGGCGACAGCGCAGGGTCGATGATGACTGACAGCGAGAGGCCTTTGGCCCTGGCGTCCGCCGCCCAGATAACGGCCGCACCCTCGATCAGGCGCAGCAGCGAGACCGGCTCGGGGAGGATGCGCATCTTGTCTGCATTGATCGCAGCAAGATCGAGCAGGTCGTTCAGCACGGCGAGCATCTGCTTGCTCGCATCCTCCAGTACGCCAAGCGTGCGGCGCTGCACGGGATCGAGCCGCGACTGCGACAGCAGCAGGGCGCAACTCATGATGGCGTTCATGGGCGTTCGCAGCTCATGACTCATGACGCCCATGAAGTCGGACTTCGCCCGGTTCGCGCGCTCCGCTTCCTCAAGCGCGGCGGCGAGAGAGGCATTCTGGTCGTTCAGCCGGATCTCGGCGGCGCGCAGCGCCGTGATGTCATTCATGGTGAGGACACCGTATCAGACCCCGCCCGTGGCGGTGTCTCCCAGGAGAACGGAATTCACAGCGACCCGGCGCACGCCGTCCGGCACTTCCACGCCCTTGGTAACGTTGCGCAGCGCGTTTTGTTCCGCCGCGCCGCAAACGCTACCCGTCGTGCGTATGGCTAGCGCTTGCCCGCCAGCCCGAGCAGGCGCAGGCGCAGTGCATTCAGGCGAATGAAGCCCTCCGCGTCCTTCTGGTCGTAGGCGCCGGCATCGTCCTCGAACGTCACGTGCGCGGCTGAATAGAGCGAGTTCGGAGACGCCCTGCCCGTCGTGATCACATTGCCCTTGTAGAGTTTGAGCGTGACCGTGCCGGTGACATTGGCCTGTGACTTGTCGATGGCGGCTTGCAGCATCTCGCGCTCGGGCGCGAACCAGAAGCCGTTGTAGATGAGCTCCGCATAGCGCGGCATCAGTTCGTCCTTGAGGTGCCCGGCACCGCGATCGAGCGTGATGCTCTCGATGGCGCGGTGGGCCTGCAGCAGGATCGTGCCGCCGGGCGTCTCGTAGACGCCGCGCGACTTCATGCCGACGAAGCGGTTCTCGACGAGATCGAGCCGGCCGATGCCATTGTCGCGGCCAAGATCGTTGAGCGCCGCGAGCAGCGTTGCGCCGGAGAGCGTCTTCCCGTTGAGCGAGACCGCATCGCCCTGGGCAAAGCCGATCTGGATTTCGGTCACCACGTCCGGCGCTTCCATCGGCGAGATCGTGCGCTGGTAGACATAGGGCGGCGGCTCGACAGCGGGGTCTTCCAGAACTTTGCCTTCAGAAGACGAGTGCAGCAGGTTGGCGTCGACCGAGAACGGGGCCTCGCCGCGCTTGTCCTTGGCCACCGGAATCTGGTGCTTCTCGGCGAACGCGATCAGGTCGGTGCGTGACTTGAACTCCCATGTCCGCCACGGCGCGATCACCTTGATGTTCGGGTTCAGCGCATAGGCCGAAAGCTCGAACCTGACCTGGTCATTGCCCTTGCCGGTCGCACCGTGGGCAATGGCGTCGGCGCCTGTCTCCTTCGCGATCTCGACGAGCCGCTTGGCGATCAGCGGGCGCGCGATCGAGGTGCCGAGCAGGTACTGGCCTTCATAGACGGCGTTGGCGCGGAACATCGGGAACACGAAGTCGCTGACGAATTCCTCACGCACATCCTCGATGAAGATGTTCTCCGGCTTGATGCCCATCAGCTCCGCCTTCTTGCGAGCCGGCGAGAGCTCCTCGCCCTGCCCCAGATCGGCGGTGAAGGTGATGACCTCGCAGCCATACTCGGTCTGCAGCCATTTCAGGATGATCGATGTGTCGAGGCCGCCCGAATAGGCGAGCACGACTTTCTTTGGCGCCAGTTTGGCGGCGGACATGGTCATCTCCCGGGCAGACAGGCCATTCGAATGCGCGCTTATAGCCCCCGCCGCCCGGCCCGCAATCGATGTGGCGGCATCGGCTGTTTCAGGTTGTGGCGCCGCAGGTTTCGCGTGCTAGTTTCCGGGGTTGGGGGCGGCGTCGTGCCTGCCTGTTGGGGAGGATTTCATGCCAGGCCTTACCGCCGCTGGAAGATTTGTAAGCCACGCCCTGCTTGCGCTGGCAGCATCCGCCGTCTGCGCGCCAGCGCTGGCGCAGCCCGCGGTGTGGGCGGTCAAGGACGCCGATTCAACGATCTACATGCTGGGCACGGTGCACCTTCTGCGCCCGGAGACGGAATGGCGCTCTGACAAGCTCGACGCAGCGATGGCCGAGGCGACGGAACTCTGGCTCGAGCTGCACACCACAGATGCGGCCGCGATGGCGGGCGAAATCATGCCGCTGGTCGCGCAGCACGGCCTCTCGCCGGGCAACCGGCTGTCGAAAAATCTGACCGAAGCGGAGCTCAAGACCCTCGACGAGGCGGCGAAGCTGGCGGGGCTTTCGGCCGCGCAGCTGGACATCTTCCGGCCATGGTTTGCCGCGCTCACCATTTCCAACGCCGCGATCACTCGGGCGGGCTATGATCCCATGTCGGGCGTCGACAGCAAGATCGAGAAGGCTTTCGCCGCCCGCGGCGTCAAGCCGAAGGGTCTCGAGACGGCCGAGCTGCAGATCAAGGTCTTCGCCGGCATGACGCCGGAGCAGGAATTGCGCTACCTGCGCGAGACGATCGAGGAATACGAGGCCGCGCCCGTCGAACTCGACAAGATGGTGGATCAGTGGGCGAAGGCGGATCTTGCCGGGATGGAGGAGATGTTCATCACCGAGATGAAGGTCGAAGAACCAGAGCTCTACGCCGCCCTTCTGACCAATCGCAACGCCAGCTGGGTGACACAGATCGAAGTCATTCTCGCTGGCTCCGGCGTGAGCTTCATGGCGGTGGGTGCCGGCCATCTGATCGGCCCGGAAAGCGTGATCGCGATGCTGACGGAGAAGGGGATCAAGGCGGAGCGGGTGCAGTAGGCGTCAGGCCAGCCCGAGTTCGATCAACGAGGGCAACGCCGAGCGGACAGCTTCGGCCGCGGGCCGGAACGCAACACCGGTCAGCGTGGAGGTGTAGACGCTGACGCCTGTCGGACTGACGCCGAGGTCGGCCTGCAATGTCCTCAGAGAAGCATCAAACATCGATAGCATCCTCTGACCATGCCAAGACGACAGGACGCCGACGGGTGTCTTCCTGGCCCGTTCGGGATGCGCCGCGCGCATTTCCTGCACCATGCGCGACATGGGGCCGGGGCAGATCAGCATGTAATTGCCCCCAGGTGCATGATGAAGCGCGGTTGACGCTTGCGTCATCGGCGTCGCTAACCTGCCGGAAAAGAAGACGCCGGCCTCTTGGGGAGACCGGCGCCAGGCAGCGTCGAGAACGATTGGGGAGGAGAGACTCGTTCCGCGCGAGTAGATGGCCGCCGGGGGTGGGGGAGGAGAAGCCCGACGGAATTCAGGGTGTCAGGCGACGATCCGGCTCGCGGCGTCCAGCATGTGGGCGAACAGCACGGAACCGGCGAAGGCCGCGGGAATGGCGACGAGGAGGCCAAAGATTTCCGGCGCGCGGAAGGATTTGGGGAGGAAGGTCATGTGCAGCTCCATTTTTTGTCGGGGTCTCTGTCGGCCCCTGGGTGGTTTGGCTGGCGGGCTTTTTTGTCCCGTCCATGTGTGAGTATCTACATGCGGCTTGATCGAAACGCAATGAACAAAATCGATAATGTTCAGTATTTCTGCTGCAAGTGCGATCACAGAAGCGCGATTCATTGTTGCGCTTGCGAACAGAGATGGCCGTAACGCCAGAGTCGCGCGGACCCTCAGGCCTTGAGGGACGTTGTATTTGCTGGGTTTTCCACAAAGCGAGGGTCCCGGCACGCGGGACACCCCGTGTGTTCGGCATCTCCGGTGGTGGCGGAGCTACCAATAGAGAAGAGGATCGCGGATCCCGCGCGCCCGGCAGCTGTTGTGGTTCGGTGATGCAGCGCTTGAAAGAAAGAGCCGGGCGAGGCCCGGCCTTCCGCATGGACGGAGCGGGCCTGTCAGCGCCGCGCGGAAATGCCCGTCAGCAGCAGCCGCAGCAGGCCTTCCATTTCCGGGATGAGGGCGTCGAGCTGTTCGGTTGTCCAGAGCTGCGGGATACGGAATTTCAGCATCGCGCACTGAACCAGGTCGGCCGTGATGGTGAGGTCTTCCGGGAGGGCGAAGTCGCCGCTGGTGCGGCCTTCGTCAAGGATCTTCTCGATCAGGATTCGCTCCTGTGCGCGCTCCTCGGCCAGATAGTCCGGGCGCTCGCGCGCCATGATGTCGGCCAGCTCCATCAGCTTCGGATGCTTCTCGAAAGTGCGAAAGGTGCGCTCAAGGCGCATCGCGAAGAAATCCCTGAGTTTTCTGGACGGTGAGCGGCCTGAATCGCTGATGATCTCGCCATACAGACGATGAGAATCGGCTCCGTATTCACGTGTCATCGCCTCGGCAATGTCGATCTTAGAGGGATAGAAACGATAGATGTTGCCAGCCGACATGCCGCAATCGGCCGCGATCTCCGACATGGTGGTCTTGTTGTATCCGTAGTGGAGGATACGGTCGCCGGCGGCTCGCAGGATCGTGGTGCGTGAATCGGCCTTGTCGGCGGCCTTGTCGGTCGTCTGGGCGGACATCATCGGTTGACTGTATGCTGGGAACGCTGAACGTTCAATGAAATCTTCAGCAGATTTATCAAAGTCTGGAACGGTTTTCCAGCGCGTGGGCGTTGCAGGAGCCGGCGCATGGGGAACGGCGCTGGCCGTTTGCGCGCTGTCTGCCGGACGCGAGGTGCATGTCTGGGCGCGTGAGCCGGAAATCGCGGACGCGCTGAGCCAGGGCCGGGGCAATCCGATATTCCTGCCGGGGGTCGCCGTGCCGGCCATGCCGGCGGCGACCGACATGTCGGAACTGGCCGGTTGCGACGCCATCCTGATGGTGGCGCCCGCGCAGCACATGCGCGCAGCGCTCAAGGCGCTTTCTCCCCACCTAAAGCCCGGGACGCCCGTTGCGCTGTGCTC
>Ga0163144_10005188_pt1 | contig 29045 bp, 27 predicted proteins | sample OliLak19BULKMAT1_FD_123175 | JGI IMG/M metagenome (GOLD analysis project Ga0163144, IMG submission 123175) | Freshwater microbial mat bacterial communities from Lake Vanda, McMurdo Dry Valleys, Antarctica - Oligotrophic Lake LV.19.BULKMAT1 | ecosystem: Environmental > Aquatic > Freshwater >...
ATAGTATTTCAAAAACAAATGTAGATACAACAGTCGTTTCTACATTTGTCGCAGTTATTCGTGAATTTATGGAATTGGAAGAAGCCATTTGTCAACGAACCTTTGAAAATGAGCACCAGAAGGCCATTCTGAACGTGCTGTACACAAGCGGGTGGCTGAGCCGCCAGGGTGCTCAATTCTTGAAGCCCTTTGGCCTGACGCCTCCGCAGTTCAACGTCCTACGGATTCTGCGCGGACAGCATCCCAACGCTCTGGCTCTGTGCAATGTGACGGAGCGGATGCTTGACCAGTCGTCGAACGTGACGCGGTTGATTGAAAAATTGCTGCAAAAGTCGCTGGTCACGCGGGAGTTGAACCCGGATAACCGCCGCCAGGTGCGCCTTCAAATTACCGCGCAGGGCCTGGAGTTGCTGCGGGTGGTGGATAAAAAAAGGGCTGCGCTGATGGCCCAGTCTCAAAAAATTTCGGAGGAAGAAGCCCGCGAACTTAGCCGAATCCTGACCAAACTAAGAAGCTAAATTTTTTTACCCTGACTGTTGTAGCTACAATTGAAGTAGAAACAAACAAACCCTTTTTTTTAAGAAGTCCATTTCATATTCCTCCATTGCCCTCGCCGGGCTGAAAGCCATCGTGGTAACGGTCGTCGTCAACGTGGCCCTGTTTTTCGCCTTTTCCGCCGCCGGGTTGATTCCCGACAGCGTCGTTATTCCCAACGCGGGTGGACCGCTGACCGCCACGCCGGTGGCGATTTCATCGACAATCCCTCTGGTGATTGCCACCCTGCTTTTCATGGTGCTGGTTCGGTTTACCCGTCGCCCAGCGCTGATTTTCACCATGGTGGCAGGGGTGGTGGCCCTGGCTTCCCTGGCCGGGCCGTTTTCTATTCCAAATGTCCCGTTCGGCATGGCCATCGCCTTGAACGTGATGCACGTGGTGGCAGCGGGAACCATTACCTGGTTTTTAACCCGTTCGATACCCGCTCGCTCGTAGTCAGCGAAGGAGGTTTTCTCAAAAAACAAGGCACCGGAACCGGATACTTCCGCCGTATTCCGACTTTTGTTGAAAACCTCCAAACCATGCGCTATCCGCTTCTTTTTTCGCTTTTCCTTTTTCACTTTCTACTCCAGGCCCAGGACTATCCCATCCGTCCCGTGCCTTTTACGGCGGTGAAGGTCAGCTCGTCGTTTTGGGCACCGCGCATCGAAACCAACCGAACGGTGACGATTCCTTTCGCCTTCCGGAAGTGTGAAGAAACGGGCCGCATCGACAATTTCGCCGTGGCGGGTGGGTTGAAAAAAGGTGGTTTTCGGGGCATTCGCTACGACGATTCCGACGTGTTCAAGGTCATCGAAGGGGCTGCGTACTCGCTGGCCTCCCACCCCGACCCCCAACTCGACGCTTACCTCGACGACCTCATCACCAAAATTGCCGCCGCTCAGGAACCCGACGGCTACCTCTACACCATCCGCACCATTCAGGGCGATAGTATCCGGGACGTGAACGGAGCCGGAAAAACGCGCTGGTCGCGGCTCGAAGGCAGCCACGAACTCTACAACGTGGGGCACCTTTTCGAAGCCGCCGTGGCCCACGCGCAGGCTACCGGCAAGAAGACGCTGCTCGACGTGGCGACCCGCAACGCCGATTTGCTCGTCAACACGTTTGGCCCCGGCAAGCGCATCGCCGTTCCCGGCCACGAAGAAATCGAGATTGGCCTGGTAAAACTCTACCGCGCCACCGGCAAGCGGGCCTACCTCGACCTGGCTAAATTTTTCATCGATATGCGCGGCCGCGCCGACCTGCGCCCGCTTTACGTGGGCGGTCCCAACCACGCCGGCCACGTACCCAGCCGCCAGGACAGCGTGTATTTTCAGGATTACGCACCCGTTACGCAGCAGCGCCGCATCGAAGGCCACGCCGTGCGGGCGGGCTACCTCTACGCGGGCATGGCCGACGTGGACGCCGTGATGGGCAGCCGCACCTACCGCCCGGCCCTCGACCGACTCTGGCGCAACGCTTCCGACCAGAAAATGTACCTCACCGGCGGCGTGGGGGCGCACCGATCCGGCGAGAATTTCGGCGACGACTATGAATTGCCCAACCAAAGTGCTTACGCCGAAACCTGCGCCGCCGTGGCGATGATGCTTTGGAACCACCGGATGTTTTTGCTCACAGGCGAGGCCGCCTACCTCGACATTTTCGAGCGGACGCTGTACAACGGTTTTCTGGCGGGCGTGTCGGCTTCGGGCGACCGGTTTTTTTACCCCAACCCCCTCGCCGCCGACGGCAAGGAGAAGTTTAACCACGGCCAACTCACCCGCGCCGAGTGGTTTGGCACCTCGTGCTGCCCTACCAATGTCGCGCGGGTGCTGCCTTCGCTGCCGGGCTACGTGTACGCCGTCGATGGCAACGCGGTGTACGTCAACCATTTTATGGCGGGAACGGCTGAATTTTTGGTGGGGAAAACGGGGTGGAAACTTTCGCAGGAAACGATTTACCCCTGGAATGGCCAGACGAAACTCACCGTCGGGCCGGGCAAACCGGGGCCTTTTTCATTGCGGATTCGTATTCCCGGCTGGGCCAGAGATAAGCCCGTTCCCGGCGAATTGTACCGCTACGAGGGAGAATTGACCGGAAAAATTTTCCTGAAAGTCAACGGCAACGAAACCCCGTACCGCCTGGAAAAAGGCTTTGCCGTGCTCGACCGCACCTGGAAAGCGGGCGACGTGGTCGAACTCAACCTGCCCATGCCCGTGCGGAAGGTACTCGCCGACGAGCGCGTCGTGGCCGACCGGGGCCGGGTGGCCCTCGAACGCGGTCCGCTGGTATACTGCCTGGAAGGGGTGGACAACGGCGGTGATGTTTCGGAAATTTTCATCGACAACCAAACCACGCTGCGGACTGTGGCCGCGCCTGATTTTGTGACGGAGGCGGTGCTCGTGAAGGGGCAAACCGGCGGACGGACGTTTACGGCCGTTCCCTACCACCTCTGGAGCCACCGCGAGCCGGGGCCGATGGCAGTGTGGTTGCCCCGGCGTTAATACGGCTTTTTTTGAACTCAGGCGCTGGTTCGGCGGTTACTCAAGGCGTACTTTTGTCGCCTAAAAACCGCTTTGTTTTTACATGGAAGTTCTCTGCGTGAATAGCAAATTCCCGGCCCCCGTCCTGGCCTTCTACGCCCAGTTTGGCGTTCAGATTCCGAAAGAAGACACGATTTATACCCTCCGCCAGGTGAAGCGCCACACCACCGGCGAAACCGGCGTGTTACTGGCTGAAATCCAAAACCCCGACGTGCCCGTGCGGCACCCCGTGCTGGGCGAAACCTGGTTTGAGCCAACTTTTAACCTCAACCGTTTTCGGAATTTGCTGGGCGAACCGGTTCGGGAAGAAGAGGAGGAGTTGAAAATGGTTTGAAAAAATTTGAGGTTTGAACGGCTTTAATCTGGTTCTCAACCAATTAAACCGTTCAAACCTCAAATTTTTTCAAACTTCATTCCGCCACGCTCGTCGTTCGCTTTCCGGCGTACTCATCCCCCAGGCGAGTGAGGGTTTCGGCCAGTTCCTGCACGCGCTGGGCGGTCCTATTTTCCGCTTTCGGAACGGTGTCGGAGGTTAGTTTTCCTAAATTCTGTAACGCCTGCCCGATACTGGCGGGGTCGCCTTCGGCCAGCACATCCTTGAAGGCTTCGAGTTGGTCGGCGATTTCGGAAAAGCCTTTTTCCTGAAGCGTGTCAATCATCCCGTTGATCAATTCGGGAGCTTCGTCGCGGAACGTTTCGGGATTATGATTGAGCGCCTCGGTAACCCGGGCCAGTTGGTTGGTGTACGCGGCTTGGTCGGCCATGATTCGGTTGTTGTTTTTGGTTGATGAAGAAAAATGAGTCGGTAGTCTTGAGTCGTCAGTTGATAAAAAAAGCATTCTCTGACGCCTCTTGACGGACGGCTACCGACTAATTCCGTCGGCACGTTGTTCCAGATGCTGAATGGCGCGGGCCAGTTCGCCGAGGTGAATGGCTACCGAGCCTTGCGCCGTTTCGGCGGCGGTATCCAGGTGCCCGATGAGGTTTTGCAGGCTCTGGCTCACCGCCGGACCATCGTTGGCGCTGACGAAGCCCTGCAAATGCTCTAGTTCGTCGGCCACCTCGTCGAGGCCCTGGCCTTGCAGAAAATCAATCCATTGGGTGAACAGGCCGGGAGCCGCCTCGGTGAGGGTTTCAATGTCCTGCCCCAAAAAATTGGTGGTTTGGGTCAGGCGCTTTACCTGTTCGATTTGGGCGTGTTCGAGTTGATTAGCCATGCTATGCGTTTGAAAAATAAAGGGTACGTTAAGAGTTCTTAAAAAACGATACCAGCCCGGTCGCCCAACCCAACGGGACGTTTATCTTTCGGAAAAACCCTCCTCTCCCATGCGCTTGCTTCCTCTCCTGCTCACGGGCCTGCTCCTGACCGCCGGGAGTGCCTCCGCCCAGCAACGCCTGCTCTACACCAGCGCCGATCTGCCCGGCACGCTGCCCGCCAAACCCGTGAAGTCCATTCGGGGTGGGGCACTTACCCGGTACCTGACCCTCCATTACCACGACGGCACCGAGGAGCGCATTCTCAAAACGTCCGTTTGGGGCTATGTGGATAAGAAAAGCCGCACCTTTCGCCGCCTGAAGCACCAGTTTTTAGAGGTCCATAAAATTGGCGACCTGGTGGAATACGTTTCACACGACGTGCAGGCCGTCGGGCCGCCGGTTCACATGATTCCCGTCACGCACTATTTTTTCAGCAAAACCCTGGACAGCCCCTTGTACGCCAGCCGAAAAAAAGCCATGCGAATGCCCACCGAAGATGAAAATCCGTAAGCTCCCTTTTCATTCGTCCTAAATTCCCGCCCGTTCGGTTTGGCTTCCAAACAAATGGGTTTTATTTTTGGTAGAAAGGCCCAACACTAAACCTCTGAAACCGGCATGGCTTCCCAAACTTTTTCCCGTCGTAACCTCAACTTCCTGCTCCACGAAGTTTTCAAGGCGGAGGAACTCACCCACCACGCGTACTTCCAGGAATTCAACCGCGAGGCCTTCGACATGGTCCTCGATTCGGCCACCGAGATTTCCGAGAAAATTCTCTACCCCGCCTTCACCGAAGCCGACCGGAATCCGCCCGAACTGGAAGCGGGCGGCGTGAAAGTCCACCCCGCCGTGGGGCGATTTTTAAAAGCCGTCGGGGAAGCCGGGTTGATTGGGGCGGGGTTTTCGGTGAAACACCAGGGCCAGCAACTACCGGAGTTGGTTAATGCGGCAGCGGGCTTTATCCTGGGCGCGGGCAACAACTCGCTCATCATGTTTCGGGGCCTGACCGAAGGGGCCGCCCACCTGATTCTGTCGTTTGGTTCGCCCGAACTTATCGACGCTTACGTGCCGAAGATGTTGAGCGGGAAATGGACCGGTACCATGTGTCTGACCGAACCGCAGGCTGGCAGCGCCCTGACCGATATCACCACCAGCGCCAGCCCCCAGCCCGACGGCAGCTACCAAATCAAAGGCCAGAAAGTCTTTATCTCAGCGGGAGAACACGACCAAACCGACAACATCGTCCACCTCGTGCTGGCCCGCATCGAGGGTGCGCCGAAGGGCACAAAGGGCATTTCGTTGTTTGTCGTTCCTAAAAAACGGGCAAGCGGCGATGCCAATGATGTAACGCCCACGGGCCTGTACCACAAAATGGGGCAGAAGGCCACTCCTGCCATGCACCTCACCTTCGGCGAGCGCGACGACTGCCAGGGCTTTCTAGTCGGTGAAGCCCACAAGGGCCTGACGTACATGTTTCAAATGATGAACGAGGCCCGCATCGGCGTGGGCATGTGCGGGGCATACATCGCGTCAGCGGCGTATTACGCCTCGCTGCGTTACGCCAACGAACGCCCGCAGGGGCGGCGGCTCAACAACAAAAATCCTGACGAACCGCCCACGCTCATCATCAATCACCCCGACGTGCGCCGGATGCTGCTGTTCCAGAAGGCCGTAGTGGAAGGCTCGCTTTCCTTAATTTTTCAAGCCTGCCGCTACTACGACCTGGCTCGCGTGACCGGGGGTGACGAACAGGAAGCCAACGAGTTGCTGGTCGATTTGCTCATGCCGGTGGTGAAAACCTACCCCGCCGAACTAGGCATCCGGGCCGTGAGCGAGGGCTTGCAGGTGTTAGGCGGTTACGGCTACACCGAAGATTTTCCGCTCGAACAGTACTACCGCGACATCCGCATCACGAGCATTTACGAAGGCACCACCACCATTCAGGGGCTGGATTTGCTGGCTCGAAAGGTGATTCAGAAAGGGGGTAAGGGCCTGCAGCTTCTCGCTGGCGAAATGGAACAAACCCTCGAAGAAGCCCGCACCTTCGACGACCTCAAGCCCTACGCCGGTAAGTTGGAGGAAGAAATGACCCGCCTGCAAACCGTGACCAAACACCTGCTCAGCATCCTCGCCACCGGCGACGCCGAACGGGCCTGCATGGACGCGACGCTTTACCTGGAATTGTTCGGAACCGTGGCCGTGGGTTGGCAGTGGCTGAAGCAGGCCGCCGTAGCGAAGCAAGCACTCGTAACCGGCGCTCCAGCGGGCGATGAGGCGACATTTTACGAGGCCAAACTTCACACGATGAAGTTTTATTTCCACTACGAACTGCCCAAAACCCTCGGCCTGGCCGTCCGCCTGACCGACCCGGAGGCACTCACGCTGCCGAGCGAGGCGGTGGTGATGGTATAGTAAGTGGGGAGTGAACCCCGCGAGAGTTTTAGAACTCTCGCGGGGTTAATTTTTCTTTTGCGTCGGCGGAATCGACACCTTATTCTCCGCCGCCTTCACCGAATCGACGGCGGTTTCAAGTTTGCGGCGGCCGAGGCGGTCGAGGCTAACTTTCATCTCGCCGCTTTCGTCGCTGGCCCGCAGAAACACGTTAGAGCCTTTGAAGGGGTCGTGTCGGGTGAGGAGGTAGGTCGAATCGCGGCGGCGAAGGTTGCTCAACGGCACCTGAATTCGGAGGTTGGTGCGGTTTTTCAGGCTGTACAATCCGTCGATGAACATAGTTAGCACCGACGATTCCACCTCCATCTGGTCAATCTGAATGTCTTGCCCGCGTAGCCGAAAGCGGTTTTGAATCGTGGCAAACCGGACGTTGTCGAAATCCCGCTTTTTGAAAATGAATTTTTGTAGCCGTTTCAAGGGGCCGAACTTAATCAGTTCGCCATCGCGGAGTTGGATGCGCATATCGCCCCGCATGGTTTCGGGCAAGGGGCCGTAATCGGTATCGACGAATGTCCGGAACGTCCCCTCCGACGACCAGCGCCCCCGGATGTTCTCCGCCGTGATGGTGGGTTGTCCGAAGTTTTCAAAGGCTTTGAAAATGTCCTCGACCTGCGCGTTTTTGATGGTACACGAGGCCGTCAGCAAGCTGGGTCGCTGGTCGAGGTAATCCACCCGGCCCCGCACCTGAAACGTTCCGCCGAAGGCGTCCATCCCCACGTCATTTATTTTAAGCAGTTTGCTGTTCAGCAGCAGTTGACCACTCAGGTTGCGGGCACTGAATTTTCGATACCGGAATCGATCCAGTTGCAGCTTCAAATCGGCCTCGATTCGCTCGACCACCTGATCGATGCTTAGGGCTACGCGGTGCCGGCGGGTGCTGCGTCGTTGCTGGTTAACCGCCGTTCGCACGGGCCGGAAACGTGCGGCATCCACTTCAAAGTTTTCGGAACGGATAGTGGCCGAGGCAACCAGTTTCTGGTTCGGCACGGCCAGAAACGGAATCAGTTGCCGCACCAGCCCATCGACGTGGATCGGACTGCCGTTGGCCGTGGCGTGAAATTTACGCACCCAGGCATCTTTTTCGTTAAAATACACCTCACCCCCGATTTTGGTCAACTGCACCTTCCGGGGCAGGTAATAAAAAACCCCGTCCCTCAACTTTACCGCCCCTCTGAGGGTGCCACGCAAACGCCCTGTCCGGCGGTCGAACACCTCGGATACTTCGCCCTGAAACCGCACGTCGGCCGTAGCGAAGCCGTCGCCAAACCGATAAGCGGGCGAGGTGAGGCGCTCGTTGAGCGAATCGAGCGGCGTAGCCGCGTGAATGAACATGGTCGCCACGGGCCGAATCAGGTTGTCGATTTGCAAGCTGCCACTTACGGGCACGAGGTCTTCCCAAGCTCCGCGTACGTTAGCAAACGTTACCCGCGAGTTAGCGTCTTTTCGGGGCTGGGTCGGATTTACGTGGTTGGTAAACGTGCCCTGCGTGCGTAGGTTGGTCAGTTCACCCACCAACGTCCGGTATCGGAAGGTGTCGAGGTCGAAGGCCACGTCCACGGCAGGGGGGTCGCCCGGTCCGGCGTTGCCCGACAGCCGCACGTCGAGCGTTCGCACCACCGGGAACACCCCATACTTGCCCATGACTCGTTGCAGGTGGGGCGTCACCAGCGCCAGGCCCCGGCGCAAGGGCAGCGTATCAGCCTGTAACCGCAGGTCGAGGCGAGGAACCGAGTCTTTCGGAAAATCGAACTGCCCGCTGAGGCGCAGCAGGTCGGTGGCGGTGCGCAGGGTGGAGGGGTCGACCGTCAACCGGCGCTCCTCAGAGTCGAAGCGGGTGTGCAGGGCCAGGGTTGTGGCGCGGTTACCTAGAAATGGCCCATGCGCAGCGTTGAACGTCAGTCCCCCGAAATACACGGCCCCGACCAGGTGGATGGCGTGGGCATCGTCCGCTTCCTCCAAGGTAAACCGAACATCCTGAAAACGGGCGGCGAATGTTTTGTTCCGTCGTCCGTCGCGGAAGCGTACCCGAACGTCGCGGAATCGCCCCCGGTGCAGGTAACTGAGCAGGTCATCGGGCAGATCGCCTTTTGACTTCGATGCAGCCTTCGTCGTATCGATGTGGCTGAGGCTGAAATTAGTGCGTCCGGTGGAGTCGATGAGCAGGTCGATTTTCGCCCCCGTCAGCGATACGTTCCGCAGGCGCAAATCCGGCCCCAGAAAGCCCCAAAATCCCACCTTTAGGTTCATCTCCCGGGCGCTGAGGAGTTCGGTGCGGTGGCGGGGAAAATCGGCATCGCGCAGGTGTACGTCGTGCAGGGTCACGATCAGGCCCGGAATCCAGGTCTCCGCCGGGTCGCTCTCGAAGGCCGCCCGGTAGTAGCCCACCGTGAGAGTGCCGTTGAGTTGGCGTTTTAAATACGTTTGGAGGTTGCGGAAAATGGTATCCTGGTACCACCAGAGCACCCCCGCCAGCAGCCCCAGCACTAGAATTAACCCGGCCGCCACCCAACCGGCCACGCGCAGAATGCGCCCCCAAAGCGGACGTTGTGAGGTATCGCTTTGGTTGGTTGAAGGGAGAAAATCGGGAGGTGTGGGATTCATAGGAAACAAACCTGAGCGATAGCAAAACCCATTCCTTTCCCCGGTTTCGGCATCCGGGGGAAAAATCGTAAACTTGTCTTTTCATTCTCCAAACTCCCAACAGACCCGTTTTACGCATGAAAAAATTGACCTGGTTGGTGGCTCTGAGCGCGCTGGGAACGACTTCCCTCGCCCAAACCAAGACACCCCTGACCACCGCCCAGATGCTGCGTGCTGGCAAAACCGAGGTAACTCAGCCCCTGCCCACCGTACAAGGCTGGGCCGACGACACCCACTACCTGCTCCGAAAAGACGGGAAATCAGTCTCGGTCGATGCGAAGACCGGGCAGGAAACCGACTACACCGCGCCCAAACCCGCCGCCAATCCGACCGGCTCGATGTTGGCTAAAAACGGGGATATTTTCTACCGGTCGGAGGGCAAGGAAGACCTTCAACTCACCAAAACACCCAACGAACCCGAGCGCAACCCCACCCTCTCGCCCGACGGCAAGTTCGTGGCCTTCACCCGCAAAGACGGGAATTTGTACGTGGTCGAAACCGCCACGGCGAAAGAAACCCGCCTCACCAACGACGGCTCCGAGGTGGTGTACAACGGCTACGCGGCCTGGGTGTACTGGGAGGAAATCTTCGGACGGCCCACGGCCTTCAAAGCCTTCTGGTGGTCGCCGACGAGCAAGCACCTCGCCTATATGCGCTTCGACGAAGCGAAGGTACCCATGTTTCCGATTTACAGTTCGACCGGGCAGCACGGCAGCATCGAGCGCACGCGCTACCCCAAAGCGGGCGATGCCAACCCGGAAGTGACCGCCCGCGTCGTGTCCATCCCGGATTTCAAATCGGCCACCGTCGATTTCGACCCTAAAGCCGACCAGTATTTCGGCACGCCCTTCTGGACACCCGACGGCTCGGCCTTCTGGATGCAGTGGATGAACCGGGGCCAGGACAATCTGAAGTTTTACGCCGTAAACCCTGCCAGCGGCGCGAAAACTGAGCTGTACGACGAAAAGCAGAAAACCTGGGTGGACTGGTACGAGAACGTGGAATTTCTGAAAGACAACAAGCACTTCATCGTCCAATCTGAGCGCGACGGCTGGTCACACCTGTACCTGCACACACTGGACGGCAAGCTGAAAAATCAGATTACTCAGGGAAAGTTTGCGGTAAAAGACCTGGCCTGGGTTGACGAAAAAGGCCAGACGGTGTACTTCAACGCCCGTAAGGAGGCTTCGACGCGCTACGATTTGTACAAAGTAAAATTTGATGGAAAAGGCCTTCAGCGTCTCACCTTCGGTGATTTTACGCACGACGTGAAGCTCTCGCCCAACGGCAGTTATTTCCTCACGGCCTATTCCAACGTGCAGACCCCGCCCAAACTGGCGCTGGTCGATAAAGCCGGGAAACTGGTTCGTGAGCTGGCCGACTCCAAAGGCCCGACCTTCGCCACCACCGAATTTGCCCCCACCGAGTTGGTGCGCGTCAAAACTCCCGATGGCTTCGAGTTGCCCGTCCGCATTACCTGGCCCACCAACCTGGATCCCAGCAAAAAATACCCCGTGCTGATCAGCATTTACGGCGGCCCCAACGCGGGCACCGTGTACGACGGCTGGCGCTGGAACGGCCAGAATCAATGGTGGGCCAAAGAAGGGCTGATTCAGGTCAGTTGCGACCACCGGGGTTCGGGGCACTTCGGCAAAGAAGGCCAGAATTATTTGCACCGCAACTTAGGGAAATGGGAAATCGCCGATTACAGCGAGGTGGTGAAGTGGCTGCGCGGCAAACCCTTCGTCGATTCTTCAAAAATCGCCATCACCGGGTTCAGCTACGGCGGCTACACCACCTGCCTGGCGCTCACCGCCGGGGCCAATTACTTCACCCACGGCCTGGCGGGCGGCAGCGTCACCTCCTGGGAACTGTACGATAGCCACTACACGGAGCGGTTTATGGACACCCCCGCCGAAAACCCGGAGGGCTACAAGGCAGGCAGTGTGTTGACCCACCTCGACAAATACCGGGGGCTACTCCGCCTCGTTCACGGCACCGGCGACGACAACGTCCACCTGCAAAACTCCCTGCAACTGGCGGACAAACTCGAAGACGCGGGCAAGCACTTCGAGATGATGTTTTACCCCGGCGGCAAACACGGCTGGACCGGCCCCAAGTGGCAGCATTTCCAAACCGAAAACAACCGGTTTATTTACCAGAATCTGCTGGGGAAACCGTTGGCGAAGGAGATGCAGTAGGTGAGGAAAAGTAAAACCCTTGCGGGGATCCGTGGGGCTATTCGTAGCCGAGCCTTTAATTCACAAAAAGCGGCCTGGAAGATGTTTCCAGGCCGCTTTTTAGGTTTGTGACTATCCAATTATTTAATCAATCGCCAATTGAACGGATACCGGTACATCTCGCCGTTGTTGGCCGCGATGCCCGCGATGATGACCAGAACCACATCGGCAACCCAGACAACGGGCAGAATCACGAAACCAACTCCACAGGTGATAATACCCGCGAAGAGACATCCCACAAAAATGACTGTCATCAGAATTTGAAAATTCAAAGCTTCCTTGCCGTGGTAATCCACATAGCTGGATTTGTCTTTAAAAATTAACCAGACAATCAACGGACCGAGCACTGATAAGCCACCCAAAAAACTGGCTACGATGCTGCTCAAATGCGCCAACATGGCCCAAAGGCGCTCGTCGGATTGACTCAGGGACACCTGAGCCGGCGGGTACAGTGGAGGATTGGGCGGCGGGTTGGAGTTCGGGGGGAGCAAGGGTGGCTCTTCCATGGGTCAGGGGGTTGAATGGTTCATCGGAAAAGTAACCATTTTGCCCTAACAACGAAAATATACCCCTCAAAACCAGCGATTTTTCCGAAACCGCGTAGTTTTACCAGTCTAAAAAACACCTCGTTCCATGCCGCAAGACCCGCACCAATTCATGCAAAAAGCCGTCGAATTGTCCTTTCAAGGCCAGCGCAGTGGCGCGGGTGGGCCCTTCGGCGCGGTAGTGGTGAAAGATGGCGTCGTGGTGGGCCAGGGCAGTAACCGCGTCATCTCGACCAACGACCCCACTGCCCACGCCGAGGTCGTCGCCATCCGCGATGCCTGCCAGAATCTGAACACCCATCAACTCAGCGGCTGCGAACTCTACACCTCCTGCGAACCCTGCCCGATGTGCCTGGGGGCCATTTACTGGGCGCGTCCTGACCGGGTGTACTTCGCCAATACCCGCCACGATGCCGCCCACGTGGGTTTCGACGATGCCTTTATTTACGATGAAGTCCCCCTCCCGCCCGACCAGCGAAAAATCGAAATGATTCACCTCCCGCTGACGGAGGCGAAGGCGGCGTTTGTGGAGTGGACGGAGAGCGGGAGGGTGCTGCATTGAACAATCGCCGGGGCAGGGCTTGCCCCTACGATTTCACTGGATTACCCACTGCACCCCCGCCGTCACCCATCTCCCCGGTTGCTCTACAAAGCCGTGTTCGTAGTACGCCTGGTCGAGCAGATTCGTGACATCCAGAAAAATCCGACCGCTGGGCCGCGACCAGGTCAGGCGCGTATCCAGCAAATGCAACGCCGCATAGCGTTCGGGCAGCGTGGCGGCGTCCAACTGGTACTCGCCCTCGCGCTGCTTGAAGGTGTACCAGGCGTCGAGATTCAGGTTCCGCGCCAGCCGGAAATTGGCCCCGAAGCTTAGTTTATGCCGCAAATAGTTGAGCGTGTAAAACGATTGGAAGCCTTCCGCCTGCCGGTCGGCGCGGAGGTAGGCGTAGTTGACGCTGAGCCGCTGCACCCAGTACTTTTCGCGGGAAAGCAGCCGTGCCAACTTCAGCGCGTACGATACTTCCACTCCGACCAATCCCAGATTCTGGATGTTCTCCGTCCGTGGAATCGGCTGGTCGGGACGCTTGGTTTTGTCGATGGCCGTGCTGGTTTGCCGGTAAAAAACGGCGAACGTCGCTGTTTCCGTGGCCGAAAATCGCTTCGTGCCCAATTCGTAGGTCCAGGCTTTTTCGGGGCGGAGGTTGGGGTCGGCCACCAACGTGGCCGAGTTGAGGTAAAGTTCGGTGAAGGTCGGGTAGCGCAATGAGCGGTTCAGGCTGCCGTACACGGTGCTGCGTTCGCCGAGGGCGTAGGAGGCGTCGAGACCCGGAAACCAATCCGTCCCAAACTGCGAGTTGACGTTCATGAGCGTGCCACCCACCAGCGTTAGCCGATCCCAGCGCTTGAGCTGTTCAACGTAAAAATTGACGTTGTCGCGGTCTTTTCCTTTGGTGAAAAACTGCCCGAAGGCGCCCGGCACTTCCTTTGGGATGGCGAGCGCGTCGCCGAGGCGGTTGCTGAGAATGCTTTCGCGCCGCCATTCCGCCCCGAACGAGCTTACGCCCCATGAACTCACGTAGCGGTTGCGCCACTCCAGGTTATACACGTCGCTGCGGTGGTAGTTGACCGAGGCCGGTTTCGTGCGGCGGTAGTTGTCGAAATCGTAGAGGTCGTGGTGTCGCCGCCAGGTGCCGGTCAGGGTCGAAAACAGCTTCTCGCCCAGCGTCCGGCTAGCCTGGGCGATGACGAACTGCGACTTCACCGCTTCGTACTGCTCGTAAAATTTAGGACTGTAAAAATTGGCCGCCCCGAAGCGGTTGTCGAGAAAGCCCGCCTGCACCGACAGCGCCGTTTTTTGCACGTCCAGGGCCAGCCGTCCGTACACGTTGTGCCGGTCGAAGCCCGTGTTGCGGGTAAACCCATCGCTCCGGATTTTCTCGGCGGCCACTAATGCGCTCACGTTCCGGGCGCGGTGACTGAGGGCCACGTTCCCCTGAAAAAGTCCGTTTTGCCCGCCCGTCAAGCCCAGCCGCACCTGACTCGGCAGGGCCTTTTTGGTCAAAATATTGATAACGCCCGAAAACGCACTCGGTCCGAACACCCTTGAATCGCCACCCTGGAGGACTTCAATTTTTTCGATTAAATCAATCGGCAGGGGCAAATTGAGCGCGTGGTGGCCGGTTTGGGGGTCATTGAATTTCACGCCGTCCACTAAAATCAAGGTTTGGTCGAAGTTGCCGCCCCGGATGCTCACGTCGGCCTGCACGCCCAGCGGTGCCCGCGAGCGCACATCGACGTTGAGGGCGTACTGCAAAATCCCGTCAATGGTTTTGACCGGAGCCTGTTCGATGTCGCGGGCAGTGATGACGGTCACGTTGCGGGCGGTTTGGCGGAGGTCGGTCGGCTGGAAGTTGGCCGTAACCGTCACTTCGGACAAAGCCGTGGCAGTCGAGTCTTGGGCGAAGGCGGTTTTTACGGTAAAAAAAAAGAATAGAAAAAGTAGGAAACGCTGCATGAAATTTTTGGGAGAAAGGAAAAACAGCCGCGCCTGCCGCTCGGAATTTAGAGCGACGGAACGGTGAATAGAATTGGATGGAGAAAGCGATTTTAGAATGGGGCCGTCATGCCGCCAATTCCATTGCGGCATGACAGGTTGACAAACTTCCCGGAAGCGCTCCACGCCGGGTTTAAAACTTCCGGGAAGTTTACAGGGGTGAATCTTCCTCACCAAACAGCCGCAGCACGGCTTCGTAGTCGATTTTACCGGTGTCGCGGCGGGGCAGGTTGGCAAATTGGGCAGTGCGGCGGGGTTGCTTGGCCGAGGGCAGGTTTTTGAGCAAAAACTGGCGGAGTTCGCGGCCATAATCGACGGTCGGCGCATGGGGATGCCGGGCGCTGAAGGCCACGAACAAGTCGTGCGAGCCATCGGCCCGGCGCTTCCCGACGGCGGCCACTTCCCGCACGAAGGGCAGTTGGCGGGCCGCATTTTCGAGTTCTTCGGCAAACACGTTCAGTCCCCGGCGGTTAAACATCCTGCCCGCCCGGCCCAGCAGCAGCAGCCGCTCGCCTTCCCAGGTGCCGAGGTCGAAGACGGACTTTACGCCCCGAAAATCCGGCGAGACGTAGGGACTTTCCACCAAAATCTGCTGCTCGTCGATGCGGATGTCGACGCCCGGAAAAGCCCGGCCCACCGAGTAGCCGAAGCGCAGAATGTCGTCATTTTGGTGGTAGCTGACGTGGCCCAGTTCGGCGGCTCCGTAGTATTCGGTTAGGCGGGCGTTGGGACAGGCGGCCAGCAGGCCACGGGTGGTCGTGGCGTCGAGTTTCTCCCCGGCGCTCACCAGCGATTTCAGGCCGGGAAGTGGCCCGGTTTTCGTCGCCCAGAGCCGGTAGTGCGAGGGCACCAGAAACACCGAACTAATGCGCTGTTCCTCGATTTGCCGGAGCCAGCTTCCCGCCGAGGCCAGCGTGGTGAGCACCACCGTGCCGCCTTGCCAGAGCAGGTGCAGCGCGGCGTCGAGGTTGGCCGAATACCCCAGCGCGTCAAGCACCAGCAGGCGGTCGTCGGGGCCGATGCCGAACACGGCGCTTTGGTGCGGAAAGGCCGAAACCCAGCACTGGTAATCCTTGAAAATCACCTTCGGCGCGGCCTCGGTGCCCGAAGTGAGCACACCCAAAAAGCGGTCGCCGGGCATCGCCTGGTGAATTTCTTCCGGGAAAAGCGGCGCTGCGTCGGGCAGTTGCGCGGCGGCGGAATCGTCGAGCAGCGCGGCGTGATGGGTTGTCTGGAGTTGCCGGAGTTGGGCGGGCGCGACCTGCCGGGAAGTAAAAATAGCGGTTTTGCCCACCGCCATTGCCCCGAGCAAATCGAGCAGATTTTGGGTTGGGTCGCCCTGGGCGAGAAGCAGAATTTTCTCCGAAAACCCCGCCCTGATTTTCGCACCCCGCGCCAAAATTTCCTCCGCCAGGGCCGCGTAGGTCAGGCGATGAGCGCTAGACACAAGGGCTTCTTTTTCGGGGAAAGCCTGAGCGGTTTGGAAGAGGTTGGGTAGAATCACAACGCTAAATTTTCAATTAAAACTGCTACGCCCAAGCCCCCGGCGGCGGCGGCGGTCACCACTCCGAACCGTCCGCCGGTCAGCGTCAGCGCGCGCATCAGGTGCAGCGTGTTGATGGCCCCGGAAGCCCCGAAGGGATGCCCGTAGGCCAAATTCCCCCCAAACCTATTGATTTTTTCGGCGGGAAGCCCCCAGTGTCGGACAAACGCCAGGGGCTTGACGGCGAAGGATTCGTTGACTTCAAACCAATCAATTTCTGAAATAGCCCGCCCGGTTTGGACCAGTAGCTTTTCTGTGGCCCAAATCACGCCCAGCGGAGCCAGGTGCGGCGGCCCACCCGCCAGCGCCGAAGCCACCACCCGAAAGGCGGGTCTCAAGCCCGCTTTTTCGCAAAAATCTAAATTTCCCAGCAGCAGCAATCCCGCCCCGTCGTGACGATGGGCGGCGGTGGTGTGGTCGGTCAGTCGTTGTGTCTGACCCGCCCGCAGCGTTTCGATGCGCAGGTTCGGGCGAATAGGCTGGTCTTTCCAGACCTCGCCCCAGGGCACGATGCTGGTTTTTAGGTGCTCCTCGGTCAGCGTCTGCGCGGCTCGTCGGTGGCTTTCGGCGGTCCAGGCCATGAGGTCTTCCTTTGAAATTCCGCAGGCGAGGGCCACGTTTTCGGCGGCTTCAATCAAATCCGAGCCGCCAAATTTTTCCGGGGCAAAAGCGGCGCGTTCGTAAAAATCAGACTCTCCCGTAAATCGTTCGTCGCGGGGATGGTACTGGCGGCGCGGGGCGAGGCTGGCACTTTCCATCCCGCCCACGAGCAGGCACGAAGCCTGGCCACTTTTTAGTTGGGCCTCGCCCGCTACCAGCGCCCGCAAACCCGCCCCGCACTGAAAATCGAGCGTGGTGGCGGGAATGTTGGGCGAAAAACCGGCCTCCAGCAGGGCGTAGCGGGCCGGATTGCCGCCCGTACCGACGGCGGTTCCGAGTAGCAACTCGTCCAATTCGGTGTCGAGAATCGGGTATTTTTCGCGAAAAGTCCGGAGCAAGTGGGCCGTGAAGCGTTCGGGGATGACGGTCTTGTAAAGCCCACCCGCCTTGCCTACGGGCAGCCGGAGGCCGTCAATCAGGAATGCGTCAGGGCCGGGCATGAGCGATTTTTTGGCAAAACTACGCGCCGGAGGCGGAAGGTGGGCTATCGCCCGACAGGCTTAGTTCGAACACGCGCCGCCCGGCTTCATTGCGTCCTACCCAGCGATTGCTGTTTTCCCGAACCAAAAAAACAGCCTGACTGAGGGCTACGCCTTCGAGAAACCGAAGTTCAAATTCATCGAGAACCTGGCCGTTTTTCGCCAGAATTTCTTCCAGCGCGCTAGCCATCAGCAGGCCCGGCACCACGGCGCCCTCGCCCTGATGGTTCGGGTTTCCATCGCCTGATTCCCGAATAAAGTTCTCAACCTGCACCGCCGAAAACCGGATTGTCGCCACCGGCAGGCCGGAGGGCGTCGTTTCAGAACTTTCAGTTTTCGTACGAAAGCCGGCCTGCGGTTGGAGCAGCACCGCATGAAGTTGCCGGTCGCCGAAGGCGTGGGTGATGACTGCCCCGCGCTGCACGCCGGGGAATCGCCGCCAGTGCAGTCCTTCAATCGGCTGAACCAGCCGCCGGCAAACCTGGAGTTTGACGATGAAAAATCCGTCGAGTTCCGGGGTTTGGTCCTTTCTGAGCAAGGCGATGAGGCGCGGGAGTAGTAGCTTTGTCAACGTTTTAACCCGTTACGGCGTAATTTTCCAAAGCTACTTTGCCAATCCGTTTTCCCGACTCATGACTCGTCAGAAGAAAATTTTCCTGTTGGTTGCCCTGATTTTTACGCTCGTCGTGGCACTCTTCGCCCTCGACATGGCCCGCCGTACCACCGCGCCCTGGAACAAGAAAAAACAGATCGACCGGGTGCTGCCGGTAACGCCGAAGTGAAGCCCGAACGGCACCATTTCGAGTGGCTAGTTTAGTAGTTACCGGGTGGATAGAGCGTTGAAAAAGCCAATAATTCACCCCCTCCCGGCGTTTGGGTAAGCACATTCACCCATCCGTTACCTTCATGAAATCGGAACGATTCGACACAGTTAGAAAAGTACTGCTCTTCCTCACCATTTTACTGCTCACGGCTCACTTTTCGCTCGCCCAGAACGCCAAAGCCTTGCTCGACGAAGGCTTGAAACGCGCCCAGGTGGGCGATTTGCAGGGGGCCATGAAATTGTTCGACCAGTCCGTTGCCTTGCAGGACGGTTACCCCGTGCGGCAAAGCCGGGGCACGGCCAAATCGTTGCTGAGAGACTACGAAAGCGCCGTGGAGGATTTTACGAAAGCGATTCAGTTTAACCCAAAAGCCAAGAAAGCGTACCTAAACCGGGGCATTGCCCGAAAGAAACTCACCGCCTACAAAACCGCCCAGGCCGACTTCGACGCGGCTCTGAAACTCGACCCGCGCTACGCCGACGCGCTCTACAACCGGGGACTCTTGTTTGAACTCCTGAGCCAGCGCGACAAAGCCTGCGCCGACTTCAAAGCCGCCCGCGCCGCAGGAATGGAAATGGCCGAACCGAAGGTGCAGGCGTGCAGCGAAGAACCCGTACCCCCCACGCCCAACCGCCAGCCCCTGCTGAAACTGGGTGAGGTGTCGGCCGACCCAAAGTACGGCTTTACGAAAACGATACCGGTGAAAGTGGGCGTCGGGGCCAACAGCGACACTGAAAACATCGAGACCTACCTCGATTTACTCCGCGACGCGCAGGGCAAACCGCTGAAGTACCGCAAAACCGCCTCGGCTCCGTTCTTCTCGAAAAACGCCCCCGGTGGCAAAGGCACCGTGGATGCCTACGAACTCCGTTACTCCGATGACAATGGCCAGGAAAAACGCAAAACCGTTTACCTGACCCGCTACGAGTTCGAGGAGCCGCTGGTGATTTATGGGTTTAAGTCCGTTTGAGGCGAGTTTGTAGATTGAAATTGTCCTGCTGAGCGGAACGGTTCGCCCTGATTTTCAAACCTCCTCCACCCGCTTCCCCACCCCCAGTTCCTGAAACAGCATTTCCCAGTACCGGGTCACGTTGGGGTTGTTGACCTTCGCTGAAGCGGTGGGCGGAAAGGGTAGCACGAAGTGAAACTCGGTGTCGCTCAGGTGCGCGAGGCTAGGTTTAAGCCGTTCGGCGTCTTGTTTGGCCCAGCTTTCGGCCTGGCTGGCGCTGGCGGGGGGCGTGGTGTGGAAATCGCGCCGATTGGCCCCGGTCAAGCTTTCAATCATGTCGCTGAAGTAGTACACCTTCACCTGGTACCCGCGTTCGGCGAGGCGGTCGGCCACGGGCAGGCTGGCCAGGATGTCGGTGTAGCGGTTGCTGCTCGACGTGTTCGGACTTACCATTTCGGTGTACGCTTCCCGCAAAAACTTCTGCCGCTCTTTCTGCAACGACACCTCGAACGAGGTTTCCGCCGCTTCGGCGTCGGTCTGGTTGGCGCTGCTTACGTCTTCCTTTTCAGCTTGGCTCACCCGTTCCAACGCCCGCGCTTTGGCGGTGTTGTCGTGGATAAAATACACCTCCAGCCGGTCGCCTTTGCCTTTGATGTTCTCGGTAATCAGGTTGGTAAGCGCTTGCTGGTATTTTTGCTTCACGTAAGGATCGTTGGGCCGGACACTCAGCGATTTGTCGAAAAAAACCAGCGCGCAGGTGTTGGGAGCCTGCACCGTGGCGGGAGTTTCCTTGCCTGAATCGGACGAGCAGGCGATTAGCAGCGCCAGGGGTAAAAACAAAAGAACTTTCTTCATTGGGAAAAGACCATTAGCCGGGAAACGTACCTCCGCCCGAACGGAGCGTCGATTTTACAAAAACGGTGCCGCACTGGAAGTGCCTTGTCGAAAAAAAGTTTACAACTGGGGCAACCGTCGGGGAACAAACGGCATATTCACCGGTAGAACCCCCTCGCACCGATTGGAACACGACCTCCTCGCTGAACTTCAGAAAGGCAACGCCTTCGCCCAAAAACGGGTGTACGACCGCTACGCCAACCGGCTGTTCCGGCTTTGCCTGCGGTACGTTCGGAACGAAGAAGACGCCCGTGACGTGCTGATGGGCGGGTTTCTGAAATTTTTCAAGGCCGTACACCGCGTCGAGTACCGGGGTGAAAGCACGTTCGAGCCGTATCTGAAGGCGTTGATGGTGAACGAAGCGCTCCAGTTTTTGCGAAAAAAACGCGAATCCTGGGTGGCGCTCGACGACACCGGCCCCGACGAACCCGCCTCCGATCTGCACGCCGACGCTAACCTCGACGCCGAGGCCCTGTACGAGTTGGTTCGCCAACTGCCCACGGGCTACCGGACGGTGTTCAACCTGGCGGCCCTCGAAGGCTACACGCACGCCGAAATCGCCGCCCAGTTGGGCATCAGCGAGAATACCTCGAAAAGTCAACTGAGCAAAGCGCGGGCACTCCTGCAACGCTGGCTCACTCAACACGGCTACGACCATGCACGACGAAACGGATGAGTTTTTCAAAACCGCGCTCGACGGTCTGGACGACGTTCCGCCTCCCGGCGCGGCCTTCGACGCCAACGCGCTCTGGCGCGACCTGGACGCGGAACTGCGGCCCCGACGGCGGCTGACGGGCTGGTGGGTGGCGGCGGCGGTCTCGATGCTCGTTTTGGCCGGGGCGGGTTGGTGGCTCTGGCCGGGCAAGTGGTCGGTGCGGACATCGACCACGGCAGGAACCGGCGAACTACCCCGGTCGGTGGCACACCGACCGGAATCGGTAGCCAAGCGCCCATCCGCTTCAGTCGGTGTAGACACCGACCGGAACCAGCCGAAGCCGGCGTGGTTGGCGAAGACATTGACCACGGCTACTCACCCACCCCGGTTAGGGGCACACCGAGCGAAATCGGTGGCGAAACACCAACCCGCCCCGCCCGCCGTGATCCTCACCGACCACAACCAGCCGGAACCGGACTGGCCGGTGAGGACACCGACCACGGCACCAACGGAGGTACCGAACGAACCGGTATCGGTGACGTTAACCGAAAAAAACCTCACTGAATCTGCGAAACCCCAGTCGGCGCTCGCGTCCCGAACGATGAAACCGAGGCCCCAACCCCGCTTCCGGGTAGTGCCCGAAAATGAATTCCGGGTGGCCGAAGAAGCCCGGCCTAAACTCTACCGCGCCGAAGGCACGGCGCGGGTAATGCTGGGCTTCCCGACCGCGCCCGACCCCCCCTCTGCCGACCGCCAACCGTATTTTATTCTTTCCCCGAAACCGAACTAAACTCCCCCTTTTCATGAACCGAATCCTGCTGCTGGCGGGCCTGCTCACGGGCCTCGCCGGGAATGTACTTGCCCAAAACTCCCTCCGCGAACCCATCAAAGAACCCGGCGTGCCGCGCCGCAGTCAGTACGAAATCCCACTGCCCAATCGCAACCGCCTCGTGGTGGTGTTCAACACCTGGCCCGAACTGGCCGCCCACCGCAACCTCGATTCGCTACTGCGCCTGTTCGTGTCCGACTTGCAGCTCTGGCGCGACTCGACCGGCACCCGCACCGACGCCCGCCGGGTGCTGTACACCCTCGAACCCCAGGGTCAGCGCACGGTGCGCGTCACGAATTTCCCCGCCCCGACCGAAACCTACCAATTCCGCAGCGACGAAGAGCCGGTGCAACTCAAAACCGTGCAGGACACGCTGGTGATTGAAAAACGTCTCGAACCTGGCGCGCGAACCACCAACCCAGCCTTCGAGTTGCCGCTCAACGTTCGGTTTTATTTCCACCTCAACCGGCTGGAAGACATCGAAGCGGTCGCAAAACAGGGCCTGAACATTGAGATTGAAAAAGCCATCCAGCAGGCCCGGGCCTACACCGGCCACGACTTGTTCCAGCCACGTTACCGGTCTTCCTACTCACCCAATTCTGCGTTAAGACATCACTGGCGGGTGGGCGGATTCAATGAACTTTCGCTAGGGATTTCGCCGGGGGTGGGCGTGGGCGTGGTGCGCAATCAGATTTACACGGCGCTCATCGGCGATTTGGCGCTGTTTCCCGGCATCGGGCGACTGGGCGCGCGGCTCGGCTGGCACGAGTACTTTTTCTTTGAACCCAAACCCGACGGCGGCCCCTCGCGCATCGTGCGCAATTCGTTTCTCAACGCCGGAATCTTGTTTTTCAAACCCTGGGACAAAACCTACAACCGGGTCAATATGGGCGGGGTGACGCTGGGTTACCTCGTGCGGCGCAACGGCAATTATTTTGAAAAAAACACCTTTCGTTTTGCCGGAACGGTCAACATTTTCCGCTGGAGCAAAATCGAGCCGGAGTTGTACTGGAACGGGGCCTTTAAAAATGTGTATCCGGGGGTGCGGTTGAATGTAGGTTTTTGACAAAAAAACACCCCATCGGGGGTTTATCCATTGTGGAGCAACCGTTGTGGAGCAACCTCGCAGGGTTATTTTCAAATTCAATTAAAACAATCCTTCCGAATCCTTACGTGTGTCCCGTAGATTGAGGATGATGACTAAATCCTGCACGACGGTGTAGTAAATCATGCAGTAGGGCTTTGCTAAAATCTGGCGAACAGCCGATAAATAGCCCGTCTGCTTCCCGGCAAAGGGCATGGTTTCCAGGGTATCGACTTTACCCAGTACTTCATCCGCAAAACGCTCGGCTATCTCGTCCGACCAGGCCTCAAGTAAATAGTCCTGCATCGAACGGTAGTTCTCCTCGGCTTCCGAAGTCCAGATTACTTTTTGAGCCATTCTTTTGCTCTTTTTTTCATTTCCTCGTGGGTAATGTACCGTCCCTCCCGAAAACTTTGGAGCGACTTCTGAATCCGGGCCTCCCACTCCGGCGTCAGTTCAGGCTCCTCGTCGGGCTGGGGGGAACCGGAAAGCAGGTGAAGCCAGGTCTGAAGCTGGGTTTCATCGTCGGCTTCGTCGATGAGGCGGTGGAGTTCGGTTTTCAGGGCAATGGCTGACATGGTCGGGAACGTCTGGTCGTTATTCAAAACTACAAAAAAAAAGCCCTCACTGGTTTTGAAAACGGAGGAGGGCTTTTTGGCGTAGAAAATAATCGGCTTCACGGCACTGGCTTCACGCTCACCGCCGCCGCTTTTTTGTTCAGCGAATTAATCCACGACGCAATTTTCAGCGCGTCGCCCTTTGGCACCTGCGGCATGGGCGGCATCGGTGTGGCGTAGTCGGGCCAGTTTTCGGGCTTGGGGTTGTAAATCAACTCCACGATTTGCTCGTTGGAATAGCCGCGTTTGGCCACGTCGCGGTAGCCGGGGCCGACTTGCTTTTTCTCGGTGTTGTGGCAGGCCAGGCAGGTGTACTTGCTCAGCAGCGGCTGCACCTCGGCGAAGGTCGGCACTTTGGCGGTGGCCAACTTGCCGGAAGTCGTTGGCTTGGCAGCAGCTGGTTTTTTGGCGGCACTGGCGGAATTCTTCGTGCTGGCGCTGGCCAGAGCCAGTTTTTCCCCCGTCGGGATGGCGTTGAGCGTGTAGTAAGCCGTGGGGTGAACGAGGCTCCAGGAATTGGCTTTGCTCCGCACGCCGTCGAGCGTGAGGGCGTGAATGTGGTACTGCTTGAGGCCGTCCACGACGAGGCGGGCGCGGAGGCCGTCGTCCGAGAGTTTCACGGCTTTCACGGCGTGGGTGACTTCGTTCACGGGCGGGCTGCCGTACACGGGGTGGTATTTGTAAATGAAACTTTTCACGGCGTAGGAAGCCAAATCCTCGGCGGATTTCGGGTCTACCGGCATGGTAAATTCCACCTCGAATCCGTCGGGCATGGCCCGCACGGCGCGCATTTCGAAGGGCGTTTTGCCCGTCCAGACCAGGCGTTGCAGGCCCGCCGCCGCGTCGCCCGCCGAACCCCAGCCCCGGTTGGTTTCTCCCACGAAGAGGGAGTTATCTTTCCCCCAACCCATTCGCAACACGCCCGATTGGAAGCCGCTGCGGAAGTCGAAGGCCGCGCCCTGAAACTCGTCGCCGACTTTTTCGAGGAAAATCCGCATAATTTTGCTCTGGCCCTGGTCGCCGACGAGCAGTTGCCCGGCGAAGGGACCGAAGCGACCCTGGGTGTCGTCGGTGATGATTTCGGAGTTGGAAATGCCAAGAATGCCGTGCGGCAGCCAGACCGAGGGCAGTTGGGTTTCGGGGAATTTCTTTTTCAGTTCGTAAAGCGTGGCGAAGCTCTTCTCATCGCGGATATTTTCGGGTTTGATGGCCCGGTTGTTGGCGTCGCGGTTCTGGCGCGGACCGACTTCGGCGTAAAGTTGCTCGGTGGTCAGTTTCACGGGTGAGTTCGGCTGGCCCGCCCAGCGCAAGCCCGCCGGATGGCCCATGAAGGCCCCTTTTTTCACGTGCCAAATCCCGCCCGACCCAAACCAATCGCCCTGGTTGTCGGAGTAAAACAACTCGCCGTTGATCATGCCCAGGCCGCAGGGCGAGCGCACGCCGGTGGCCCAGGGGGTCATTTTGCCCTCTTCGGTGATGTTCATCACCCAGCCCCGCCAGGGGACGCGGCTTTCGCCCCGCCACCATTCTTCGTCGCCGAAGGCCACGTTGCCGCTCACGAAAAACGAGCCGTCGGGTGCGATTTTCGGGCCGAAACTGTACTCGTGGTAGTGCCCGCTCACGGGCCAGGCATACACGGTTTCGTAGCGGTCGGCGAGGCCGTCGCCGTTGCGGTCGGTGAGTTTGGTCAGTTCGCCGCGCTGGGCGCAGTACAGCGAGCCGTTTTTGTACACCAGCCCCAGAATTTCGTGCAGACCGGAGGCAAATTTCCGATAGTTGGGCACCGGGCCGCTGGGGTTTTCAATCATCCACACGTCGCCGCGCCGGGTCGACACGGCCAGGTCGCCGTTGGGCAGGGTGGTGACGCCGCCCACTTCGAGGAGGATGCCTTCGGGCACGGGCACTTTTACGATTTTGTAAAAATCGCCTTCGCCAGGAGAATCCTGGGCGGCGAGTTGACCCGCCAGCCCCAGGCCGATGGCGAGGGTGAGGAGGGTGGTTTTAAAAAATGGAAATGCGTTTTTCATGGAAAAACTTGAAAATTTTCTACCCCTGCTTCGCTGTTATCCTTCGCCGCGTTCAGGATACCAGCGAAGCAGGGGTGATGTTGTTTAAAAAAGTAGGGAATACGAAATCTTCTCCCCTTTTACTGGCAAAATGAGTTGCTGCTGCCCGCCCGCGGTGCGGAGCGTCGCGCCCTCGGCTTTCACGTAATAGCTTTTCCCTTCCACGGCGTAGAGGCCCGGCTGCACCTGCACGATGTCGGTGCCCGACGCCACGAGGTGGTAGAGGTTGGCGGCGGGGGTTTTCACCGAAAGTTCGCGACTCAGCACCTTGCCTTCGTCGGCGGGGCGGATTTTGTCTTCTACGTCGCTGCCATTGGTTTGGTAGCGGAAAGTGGGGAGTTGGGCGTCGTCAAGGTCGTAGCCGAGTGGGCGGAATTCCTTGTTTTCCACCGGCAACGCGTCGGGCCAGGCGGCGTTGGCATCGGCCAGCACAGCGAAAGCGGGCATGTCGTTGAAGGTCGTCACCACGCCGCGCGGGCGGGAGGAGCCATCGCCCCGGTCGTTCCACATCGGGCTGACGTTGAGAAAATCACCGCGCCAGGCCTGGGCCAGGGCACCGTTGTCGAGGTCGAAGGTGTAGTGCAGACCGTCGGGACTGCCCACGTTGACGGAGTGGACGATGCGTTTGAGCCGCTTGCCGTCTTTGAAATAATCCATGAAACTGCGCAGCACGGTGGGCCGGGTGGCGTCGACAAAAATCGGGTCGTCGGGGGGCGAAGCCAGCATCGAGCCGACCGAATGCAGCGGCACGCGCCGGAAGCCGGGGCCTTCGACGTACAGCCCCAGGGCGGGGCGCACCCAGTCTTCGCGCTTCACGTAAGCGATTTCGTAGGGTAGTTTCCCGGCGGGCAATTCCACTGCCGCCGTGCGGGGGCCGTTTTCGGTAAAAAGTGGCTTGCCGTCGAGACTCATCCGCAGGGTGCCGCCGTAGTCGGTGGCGAAGGTGTAGCGGCCCGCTGCGGGCACGGTCAGGGTGCCGTTCATCAGCAGACCGAAATTGTTGTCGCGATCCACCACATCGTAAGTCAGTTCCTGAACGGTGCCGGAATTGACTACTTTCATTTTGGAAAAATCCGGGATTTTGGCAAAGGTCTCGTTGTCGTCGGCGGCGTAGGTTTTGTAGCGGTTGTCGGCCACGCTGGGAGCCTGGCCGTTGTAGCTGCGGTACTTGAAATTGCGGAAGGCCACCGCGCCATGGTCGCCCTGAATCATGAACGGCCCCGTAGCGGCTTCCTGCTCGGAAATTGGTCCACCCGTCGGGCCGCTGAGTTCGACGTTTTCGTGCAACACCACGCCGTTGAGCACGATGCGGAGCACGTTGGCATTCGCGGTTTTTACCCCCCTGGCGTCGAAGCGCGGAGCCTGGAAAGAAACGTCCATGTGCTGCCAGAGGCCGGGGGCCTTACTGGCATTCGAGCGCGGGGCGTGGCCTTCGTAGAGGCGCCCCGAAGGCAATTCCCGACGTTTGTAAATGCCACCGTTGTCGCCGTAGGCGGGGATTTTCACGCCCCAACTATCAAGCAACTGAATTTCGTAGCGGCCCTGGAGGTAAAACCCGGAGTTGGAATGAGCGGCGATGAGGAAATCGAAAGAAAGATCGATGTCACCGTGCTCCATCGCCGAAAGCAGGTTGTTGTGGGCACCTTCCGCCTTGCCGGGCTGGTTGACGAGCACGCCCGTGCCGGGGCTGACGTTGAGCACTTCCTTCTGGTCGAGCGGGGCGCTGACATCGCCGACGATTTTCCAGTTGGTGCCCGTGTTTTTGAAGGCCGAGAGGTCAGTGAGGGGGATGGGGATTTCGGGCGTGTTGCGTTGCGCTTGCATGGGCAGGGCGAGCGTCAGCACCAACCCACCAGCTGCGGCCAGGCGGTGAAGAGTTTTTTTCATAGGAATTAGAAACGGAATTTGGTCGAAAAGCAAAGGTATTCAGAAAGGGGAAACGGCGGAGAATTTACTCAAAAGCAGAAGGCAGCACAAGAAACAAGAAATGAAAAATAAGGAAGGGAATTGCCTTTTTCATTTCTTATTTCCTGTTCTGCCTTTCACGCTGCTTTCACCCGCAACTGCATTCCCTCCTTCGGCCTTAGCGTCACGCTGGCCTCGGCCTTTACTTCCTGGTGCGGATGGAGCAGTTCGACGTCGAATTCCCGGACAATCAAGGCCAGCAGCAGCTGCATTTCCATCAACGCGAAGTTGTTGCCGATGCAGATGCGCGGCCCGCCGCCGAAGGGTAGGTAGACGAAGGAATGTCGCTCCCGATGGCGCTCCGGGAGGAAATGGTCGGGGTGAAAGGCGTTCGGGAAAGCCCAGTGGGCCGGGTCGCGGTGTAGGGCGTAGGGGCTGATGAACACGTAAGTGCCTTCACCAACGGCGTAGTCGCCGAACTGGTCGGGCCCCAGCGAGCGGCGGCTGATAAGCCAGGCGGGCGGGTAGAGCCGCATCGATTCCTGAATCACCTGGAGCGTGTACTTCAACTCGCGGACGTGTTCGTAGCCGGGAACCGCCGTCGAACCAACGACTTCCCGCACCTCCTGCCGCACCTGTTGGGCAATTTCGGGGTGTTGGGCCAGCAGGTACAGCGTCCAACTCATGGCCACGGCGGTGGTTTCGTGCCCGGCCATGAAAATCGTGGTGACCTCGTCGCGGAGTTGCTGGTCGGTCATGCCCTCGCCGGTTTCTTCGTCGCGGGCGCGGAGGAGCATATCGAGCAAATCGTCGTGCTGAGCGTCGGGGTTGGCGGACAGTTCGGCGCGGCGGCTGTCGATGATGTCGTAAATCAGGCGCTCCACCCGCTGCACGCTGCGCTGGAAAGCCAGGTTGCGCGGGGTTGGGTATCGCAGCGGAATGCGCACGAAACTGGTCAGCCGTTGGTGGGCAAATTCGATGATGGTGTTCAACGACTCCGACATCCCCGTCAGCTTCCGGCTCACATCGGACCCAAACAGCGCTTTGGTGACGATGTTGAGCGTCAGTTCCATCATGTCCACCGACACGTCGATGGGTTTACTCAAGTCCTGGCTTTTCCATTTTTCAATCAAACCCTGCCCGGCGGACACCATCGTGTCGGCCAGCAGGGCGAGGCGCTGTTTGTAAAACGCGGGCTGGGCCAAGCGCCGCTGCCGCCGCCAGAAGTCGCCTTCGCTGTTGAGCAGGCCATTGCCCAGAAAAATGCCGAGTACCCGGTACGCTTCACTTTTGTGGTAATTCCGGTTGGCTTCCTGGAGCACGTGCTTGGCGTCGTCGGGCTGGGTGAGCACGAAAATGTCACGGCCCACTAGGCGGGTTTTCACGATGCGCTCGTAGTCGCGGTGGACTTTGAGCATGATGCCGAGCGGGTCGCGGGTAAACTGGAGCGTGTTGCCGACCAGAAACTGACCCGGCAGGGCCGGAATGATTTTGGGTGCGGGTTGCTGAAGGGTTTCCATGCGCCTGGGCGGTTGGTTTGCCAGGGTAAAGGTAACGCCTAGAAAAATTGGAACACGGATTAGACGGATTTAACGGATCAACGCGGATTTTATCCATGAAAAACCTGTGAAATCCGTCGAATCCGTGTTCCAAAAAGTCACGTCTGAATCACCCCCACGTTGTATCGCCGGGTAATCGGCGCGTGGTTGGCTGCTTCGATGCCCATCGAAATTACTTTCCGCACGTCCAGCGGGTCGATGACCCCGTCGGTCCAGAGCC
>Ga0163144_10005191_pt1 | contig 29035 bp, 36 predicted proteins | sample OliLak19BULKMAT1_FD_123175 | JGI IMG/M metagenome (GOLD analysis project Ga0163144, IMG submission 123175) | Freshwater microbial mat bacterial communities from Lake Vanda, McMurdo Dry Valleys, Antarctica - Oligotrophic Lake LV.19.BULKMAT1 | ecosystem: Environmental > Aquatic > Freshwater >...
CTGTTGAACTGATCTGAACTTCCACAAGATTCGTGTTTACCCCCTTGCTTGCAAACTCAAGCAGCGGAAGCAGCATTTCGTTGGGAATGTCTGAGTCATTGTAGACGCGCATAATTAAATACTCCTTTTCAGTAACAATGGTTTTGTACAGAGAACAAGTATACATAGAACCTATCATTTGTCAAGGGGCTTAGAATGAAGCGCTCTATGGTGTGGGGACGCATAATGCTCTATTATGCGCATAATGCTCTATTATGCGCATAATGCTCTATTATGCGCTATATTATGCGCTAAATACTATATTATGCGCTATATTGATTACATTTTGTATTATTTTGTGTACTTGTTTAGGTGTAAGCCACGGCTTCTATCCCTCACATCTTTCCGCTGAGCACTGAACCATGAGCAAGATAAATAAACATATACCCACATTGGATATACACTTATTATATTGTCAATGATCCAGCGTAGCGCAAACTGGATGCAAGAGTGGGGTATCAAAAACTGAAAGAAACGCCTGTCGAAAACAACCTTCTGTGAGGTACCCGTTGATAAGCCGAATCAGCGCGGGTTTTATGGGCGTCTGACAATCAGGAATGGCTACACCTGCTGGACAGCTTGTGAGGCTGCTATCGTTCTGATTATGGAGTTATCCCCACATCATCTTTTCCAGCCATTATTCGGACGACCTACGGTTTTTCTGTTTCTGCGGAACCGTTCGGTTAGTAACGCACGGAATACTTTAATGAGCCGGGGTTTCTTTGCAACTGAAAAACAGAAGATTTTTAACCCCTGAAGCCCTGTAGCACTCTACGTTGGTTTTTGAGTCAAATTCAGACTTGTTGACAAGCATAAGTGCTGAAGTATAGGATTTTCATTGTTAAGGGGGGTTTTAACCGCTTTTGTCCAATATAATTGGACGGATAGGACAATCTCATGCCCGTAACCAAGTCTGACGCCAAAGAACAAAAGGCTGACGCCAAAGCGCACAAAGCTGAAGTTAAGGCGCAGAAATCGGGCACTGTCCGCCGTACTTCCAAGCGTCGTTAAGTTGTTCCGCAGCTTTTGGAAAGCCTAAAGGGATTACACATGATTGGACTCATCATTTTTATTGCGCTCATGGGGTTGCTCGTCTGGGCAGTCACAACCTTCATCCCGATGCCCGCCAGTTTTAAGACTGCAATTTTTGTGGTTGCGGTTGTCATCTTAATTCTTGTCGTGCTGAACGCCTTTGGCCTGTTAAGTGGCGTTCGCGACGTGGATGTGCCCCGAATCGATTAGATGGAACGAACGCAAATGAAACCCGAAATGCCACCGTTTGATTCGCGAATTGTTGAATGGCTCATCGCCGGGTTGAGCCTGCTTATCGGCGTGCATCTGTTGCTTCCGATGCAAAGTTTCGGCAACGTGCAGACGCTGGAAGTTTTCTCGCGGATGATGCCGGAATGGTGTCTGGCCACGATATGGCTCGCCCTTGCCACGATGAAATTCGCGAGCTTGGTTTCGGGCCGGTTCGCGAATATCTCACTTGGAATATCGGCGGCGTGGTGGGCCTTCAGCGGCTTCACTCAGCTTGTCTCGAATCCCTACTCGTCCACAGCGGCGGAACGATTGTTTATCGCCGTGGTTCACCTGCTCATTATCTGGCGGGGGATAAGACGTGGGTGAGTGGGCGACAATCATCGGCGTACTCGGCGCGAGTTTCTTCGGCGCAATCGCGGCTTGGATAGCACGCGGCACGAAGAAGGACGCGCTGGACGAGAAATTCATGAGCAAACTCATCGCCCGAATCCAATATCTGGAAGAGCAAAACGCGAAGCTCACCGAACAAGTTGACCGGCTGCGTGAGGAATTGCATGTTGAGTGCGGCAGGTATTCGGAGCTTGAGAAGAAGTTGAAATATGTGGAACGGCTGGTCGAGGGTCGCCGCAAATGAACACCGCCACGCTGGTAGTAATCGGCCTCATCGCCACGGTCATTTCGTGGGTAGTCATTTTGATACTCATGCGAAACGCGAAGCCGCCGCGAGACCCGCAGCCGCCGACCGGGAGAATGTTGCCGTGATGTACTGCCGCTTTTCGATGTACCGACTCATCGCGTCGTAGGCGGAATCGTGGATCGTATCGCGGTTTTGGAAAAATCGTCCTATACCGGGGCAGACGGCGTAGCCTTGTGTGCTATTCCTCACTCTTTTTTTTGGGCCGGTGAGGGCGTCTACGCGGCACTCTCAGCGGCTTTTTGATTCAGAGGGGGTCAAAGTGGGGTATTCCTGCTCCACCACGCCTGCAATCGCCCTGTAAGGGTAGCTGGCCGGTCTGTGGGTGGGGTTGGCAGGCTGTGGGCGTGCTCAATGCGGTATTGGGCTTCTGCCACCATATCCTTGAGCGTATCCGCAGCCATAACCTTCAATTCTTCCAACGCTTCCTGATGCCTCAAGTCCTTTTCAACAAGAAACTTTCTAAAGGCTGCTTCTGTTTCTGATGCAAGGCCCGCGTGAAAGCGCATCATGTTGGCAAGGCCCATTGGCTTGCCATCCACTTCGATCAGTCCCGTGTCTCTGAATTCAATCGTCATAGCCTTCACCTTGTTTACACCAGCGCGGCAGGAACCTTTTCAACCAGCACAAACTTACAGGAAATAGTTCCACCAGCGGCTTCCCCCACCACCTTCAAGGTGTAGGCCGTGGTGGTCAGATTCAAACTGCTTAGCGCTACTAAAATTACGGGGTTTCCGGGGACGAGTCCTTTTCCCGTAATTGATCCAAAAATGGTTACTGTCGTGTTTGAAGTTCTGGCGATGTACACATCAAAGAGCAGATTGGAACCCGAAGCTGGTGCAGACGTTTCAGTAAAAATAGTGGTGTTAAAGTAAAGGCTAACAAAAGCGTCAGCGGCGGCTGTGTTTAATTCAAACCCATATTGCGCGTGCAGCATATCCCCGTCATTCACCAAAGTTGCTGCCGGGATTGAAATCGTCTTTAGGTCTGCCGGGCTTGTCGTGGTTGTGGTGATTACTATGCCGTTGCTTTGAAGGGTGATTTTGCCTTCGGCGTACCACACCGTTCCGTTGTAGCGCATAAAGCATTTTTCATCATCCACCCAAGCACGAAAGCCCTGCTTCGGTGCCAAATACTTCCACCCACTAACGTACCACGCAACCTTATTGGCTTGTGCAGCCCACACTCCCGTAGGTGCAGCACCAATCAGATAACGATCCCCCTCTACCGGCGCTCCGGGGGGCGTATTGGTGCGATCTTTAACCGACAACTGGCATAGGGCATCCAGCCGATAGCTGTTGTCGTTGACGATGGATTCAGCGCCGTTCTGTCCCTCACTTAAAACGTCCAACGCTAATTGTGGTGTTGCCATGATTCGTTCCTGTTCTTAAATTAAGGTTGCCGATGCCAGATTGCCGCGCCCAACGAACCTTCCTAGTTGATATAGCTCTACATAAACTTGCCCGCCGGGTACTATCATCCCATCCTCAGTCTGAAAGCTCTTAGTGTAATTGTAAAAAGTTGCATCTGTGACGCGCACAGTCCGCAGCAACGTACCAGCTATGGTGTTCTCATAAATCAGCACGTCATACCTCTCAAATGGCTCATCCAGCGGATTAGCGGAACCCCCGAATATGCGCGACACATAACGGGATCGACGCTGCCAAGTGATGTAGATGTCGAAAGCACCACCCTTAGACGTGTCGCGCTGAACGGGGCGGGGCCGGAAATTCTTTACGTTCTCACCATTCGGTGTGAACAAGCTGCCAACGTAATCCCCGGCGTTGGCATACAGCGGCACGGCTTTAAGGTAAATCGCTTGATTTATTTCCGCTGTTTCAATTGGAATAAACACAACGGTGCTTTGATCCAGTAAAATAAACCTATCACCAATAACGTGCCCGCCTAAATCACTGACATCCATTGTGTCCCGCCGACCCCGGTAGAGATTACTAAGGCGGTACTGGTTTGTGCCGATGGAAGCCACTGTTTCAAACGCAATGATCTCATTCCCGACTAAAGCCCAATTCGTTCCCCGATTGACTTGATCTGCTGTAGCCGATGCCAATGATCCATTGAGTAAAGTCACGTCAACGAAGTTAATGGTGTCCTTTACATCAACAGAAGCAGAAGGAACAGCATTAGTTGTAGCCCCTATTATGCCTTCATCAGAGAGTCTTTCAAACTCGTCAAATTCAACATTGTCTGTGCTTCCATAAATAACTGCGCCTCTGAACTCAGTAGCCACGTTAGTTGCACAAACCGCCACATAAAAGCCGGGTTGCTGAACCTCACCATCCGCCAATGGGGGAAGGTTTAACGCATGAAAGGTAAGCGTGGGCGGGGCATAAGGAATATGGCCCGTGGGTGTGCCAGACGACGTACCCGGCGTGGAAGAAAGGGTTTGGGATTGCTCAAGCACCCCTTTTACTTGCGTGATTAAGTTGTAGCCCTGATTGGCTTCAGTTATGCGCACGGAAAATACCTGTGTGCCGTCCGTGATGACCAGTAAATCTCCTTCCTCAATGGAAATCCACCGGGGTGGCAACGTGAATTCTGCATAAGAGCGATAAGCATAGAGACTATAAAGTTCACGCTCTGCAATTGCTCTTGCCTGTCCGGGTGTGAGCACCATAGGCATGTTGATGGTGGCCGTGATGCGATTAACACGTTCATTTAATTTAGCGCGTTGAGAAGCCTGCTGAAAGTCGTTAGTGGTGTCGATGTAGGTCACGATCATTTCATCAGGCAGTCTGCGGGTAGGATTATCTGTCAGCGTGAGCACTTGGGGCACTTGTTGGTCAAGTTCGTGCGCCGCCATGTCAATGTACTCAACATTGGTGGAACCAGAAGATCGCCTTGGAAAGAAATGAAGTGTCCCCGCGCGTTCACGGGCTTCAATTGCAAATGCCAGCAACAAAGGCTCAAGGGCTTGGATGGTGTTCTGCGGGCCGGAAAGTAAATAACCCTTTACCAGATCGAGCGCGCTTAGCGCAGAATAATCAAACGCAGGTGGGATAACGCCAAGCCTACCCACAATCGTAAGCACCGCCGATGCCAGCGTAGGCGTTACAGTCTGTTTAACCAAAAACGTGAAGTTGGGAATGCGGTTTCCAAAGTCAGCAAGCTGCAAAGACTTTATTTTTACATAAGCAATTCCAATGTGGGCCTGCATCTCCCCCGCTCCCGCAAGAGCTTCGAGATCAGTATCAACTGTGGTTTGTGTGCCGTTGTAAATATCTAAATCCAAATAGCGAGCATCAAACACACCATTATCATAAACCACCTTGCCGTCTGCCCAAATCGTTTGGATACTGCTGATTGGCCCTTCACAGACACCAATCGCTATGGTGATTGAGTAAGAATAGCTTGTGACCTTACTGCCCCCAATGCCCCCAATGCCCCCTACGCGTTTGCGCTTACGCCGCTCAACCAGCGGCCCGGCATAGATCAAAGTTCCCGCCACACGCGCTCCATCCCCTACAACAAAGTTGATGGGAGAGCCTTCACTGTTCGTTTGAATTTGAAAGTCATCCAGACGTGGGCCGGATACTTTTTGATTATTAAAAAGTGGAAAGAGAAAGGTCTGGTCAAGAATTCCACCGATGCTGCCGCCAATAGCGCCGCCAATTGCAGCCCCGGTCAATCCGAGAAAAGCGCCGGTAGGAAATAGCCCACCGCCGATTAACGAACCCGCTGCAAAGAGAGCAAGCGTAGCCACGTTCGTCTACCTTTCTATTAGGCGTAAAGCCCTTGCCGTGTTGATTATTGCCATAAATCAAACCCATCTTCATACTGCAAATGCGGCGACTTCCAAACTGAGTGCAGATGACGGTGATAACCGGGACTGAAGCGCACCTCAATCACCTTGCCTGATTCACCACTGTCGGCGTGAATTAAACCATAATCAGTAACCACCGCAATGTGTGTAGGTATTTTGTGAATTCCAGAGAAGTAAAATAAAGCCACGTCACCCGGTTTAATGACGCCCGTGGGCCGGGGTTCTCCCAACGAAGCCAGCACAACGCTTAACAAGTCTTGATCTGGTGAAGCCGGATAAACCCAACCCGAATCGAGTTGAATCCCATTTAATTCAAATGCTTTCAAAACGATGCCAATGCAGTCCAGCCCGTTTTCTATAGAGCGCCCCATGTGCGTAAATTTAAGCCCCACTAGACTTCGCGCTGCAGCAACTAAAACACGGTTACTTATTTTAGCTTTTTCCATCGGGCGTTGCTCTCGCAACATCTCCCCCCGGAATGTAAGGAAATCCGCCGAAGCGCACACCGTTACTGAACTTGGTTTTGCAAGTGGTGAATAGCTTATCGCACCCCGCCACAATTACGAAAGTATCACCAATTACAATGTCAAAGGGTAGCGCGAGCCACAGCGCCACATCACCACTGGCATTAAGGTACGTTTTAACATCAGCCACAAGATTCAAATTAGCCCCGCCCGTCCACGTCAATTTACCATAATTGAAGTAGCCATCAGCGTTCGCCAAGCCGCTTTGAAAGCGCGTGCGCGATGTAGTTACGGCAGTGACCGCGCCAGTGAAAGTGAAAGATGCCAAATTTTTTCCGCACTGCGCATCACCCAAAACGAAGCGGCAGTCCCGCGTATAGTACGAGCCAATTTCCTTCTCCAACCACGTCGTAATGCCCGCCAGCGTTCCCTGCCATTCCTCAACGCTAAAGGTGACTTCATCAATCCAGTAGGTGTTGGTATAGAACGCCCCCAACGCCAAATCATCCCAAGCCACCAGCAGTTCTTCCACTTTGGCGTCACGGTATCGACCTGCGCGTAGATCATCATTGGTTATTGAATCCGAAGTAATGACCCCAAGCGCATCACGGTTACGCGAGCGCATACCACTTTGCTTTTGCGCTGCGGACGCATTAAATCCAACGCCGGGATAGTAAATGTTGCTGCTAAACAAAATCTCCTGATCGTGATCCGTGAAGCGCAGAATAACCCCATCCGTGCGCGTGATGACGTAAAGCGTGCATAAACACAACGCCCCACTATCCAGCACTGCTTTTTGTGCGATGGTAAGTGTTATCATATTCCATCTGTCCAGTCTGACTTCCACACCGACACATTGCCCGACCCTGAGGGCGCATAATGATAGCTAAGTGTATCCGGGCTTCCCCCACCATAGGTTATGATCTCAGTTCCCCCACCAGTAAGAACCGTCCAATCGCCCGTATCGAAAATAACAAAGTCATTACCCGTACCCATCCAGTTTTTAATGAAAAGCTGGATGCGCAGGCAGTCAAACACAAAGGGGCTGAGTTGCTTTATAAGCCTCATGTGAACCCGATACAATTTAGGCTCAGAGGCTACTAATGCTCCGGCGGTAATCACTGATCCCATGTCATCGGTACTGTTGATCTTTCTTCGCGCAACGTGCCATTCCAGATTGTACTCCGTGGCATTAACCAAGCCGTACCCGGTGGGTGTTATAGCACCAATAACCGGCCCCTTCATTTGGGTTACTTGCTGCATTTCTTCACTCGCAAGCATGTGCGCGCTCGCGTACATGACTCGCGTATCCGCTCCTTTTGGTCGCGAGAAGTAGAGATTTATCGGGTCGCCCCAAACAATAGAAGTGCCCCCTGCGCCGCCCCCACTGGGTTTCGCGGAATCAATTCCTTGTGACATCAACACAGAACCCGGCAAACCTTGAGAAGGGGGCTTCACAACGGGTGAAATCTCCGGTTGACCCGAACCGTGTTCTAAACACGCTGTATTATGAACGCGCTGGCAAGACGAGTGGATTTCTGACCACGGAGAATTGTTATCACTGAATCCCCCAAATACTGGAACTTCGATGGAAGCATTAGAAAAGAAGATATGGAAGATTCCCCCAACCTTACAATCAATGTTGTCCGCAAGTGTTCTAGGCGTCCACCGCCACATCACTTCGTAATATCTGCCGGGAATGTTTAATAGAGTGGTCTTATCTACCCAATTGTAAAAAACACCCGTGCCCTTCGTTACCCCCGCAACCAGTTCTGCGGCAGTCAACGTGTAATCCAGTCCGGTTAGGTCGTTCAAATTCGATTCAAGTACAAACCAATTGTTTCCTTCATTAAACTGATAACCGGGGCCGGGCAATCCAGTGACGTAAAACACAGCGGGCAAAGCCGTGTTGATGGGGGTTCTTTCACAAGCCTCTCCAACTTCGCCCGGTGTCGGTGGGGGCACTTCAGGATTACCGGGCGTTGTATCCAACACAGCCGTTGAATCCACGCGAATTTCAATCAGCGAAATATCCGGCGTCTGATTCTTATTGAAGGCTTCAATGGTCAGTGAAAGAATATCCACGGCATCATCAAAACGTACCGGCACGTCGAACTCACAGCCACATGAAATGACATCACTAGGGGCCACCGCAGCCGCAAAAGTTATGCGCCCGGTAGCGTAATTCACAGTAAACCCACTAAGCACTTGCACATTGTTCTTACCAAGCACCAGCGTACCGACCACGGGCTTATTGATCTTGCGTGTAAAAGTCAGTGCGCCGAACGTGTACGTTTTGGCGATCTGAAAGATAGTGAATGTTCCATCAGTGGGCTGACACACCACGTCAGAGATTGTTGGAACGCTGCGGCTATCAGCAGCCGTCGTGAAGTCCATCCAATCTTTGAAACGAAATCCTCGCGCCGGGCCTTTTCGACCGATGTAGAATTCAATCAGCGTATCGAGTTGCGTGGATGTTTTGAGAACGGGGGCAAGATTGTACTTATGCAGCGGGGCGCGCCAGCGCACAATTCTACGCTCCTGTCCGCCATGCAGGCGCACCACCGTATTGTTGAAGGATGGCCCGCCCCTTGAGCCAAACGTCAAACGCTCTGGTAAACGGACTTCATCAAAATCCATTTTAAGTCAGCCTCAATTCAATAAGTTCCAAACTCTCAATGGAAGCGTTTTCATGGTCGTCAATCGAAACGATAAGCTGTTCACCATTAAAGCGGACAGGGGTGTGGAATAAAAACCCCGCCTTGTATGCGCCTGTTGGGGTGTACCCCGTCAAAACGCCCGTCTCATAGTTCACCGTTACTGATCCCGTGACATTCACACCCACATCTGAAATAAGCACTGTTCCAAGAATCGGTTTATAGATGGGCTTAACAACAACGGTGCCTGCAATGTCGTAGGTTTTCGCCAAGCGATAAACACCACCCGTCAGCAGGATGGTCTGATCCAACATGGTCGGCGTGCCACGATGATTAGCCGCCGATGAAAAATCCAGCTTGTCTTTAAGCCTAAATCCTTTAGCACTGCCGTAGTGGTTGTAATAAAAGGCGCGAATCTGATCCATTTCCGTGAACGACCGATTCTGGTAATTCACCGTGTACCGATTTAATGGAGCAGCCCACCGCGCCTTAGGGTGTGTCCAGCCACTATCCAGCGAAAACATGCGGGTAGAATACCCACGCCCATGCTCGGTCTGATAGCCGTAACCGTGCGGCAGAATTTCTTCACTGAAGTCGTCCATCATTTACCTTTTGCGCACTGCGCGAGAAAGGTCGCCCGTGATCTGGCTCTTGCTTCGGCGGAAGCTGTCCGCGTCTTTGGTGTAGACGTTCATTACCACATTGTTAGAACTACCGCCGTTCATCTCAACCCCCAACCGTCCGTTTGCGCCGCGTTTTAAGGGCATGATTGCTTCGGGGCCACGTTCACCCATAACGCCTATTGGAAAGGCTGTGCTGCGGCTGAACACGCCCCCGTTGGCAAACGGTACAGCGGGCCTGAGATTGATTGCATTGTCTATTGCAGCTTGTCCCGCTGCAAAGCCCACATTGGGCGAGCGGTAACTGCCGGTTGGAGTGCTTCCCCCAAACAAACCTACGCCAAAGCGACTCAAAAATCCGAATATGCCGGTGGACACGGCACTTGCGACGGGCTGTGCTACAGCCTGTTGGAACACCATCTTCAGCACAGCCTTGATGAACTCACCAATGGCTTCGGTGGCGGACTTGGCGGAGAAGATGATGTCGGTGAAGGCATCCGAAAAGGCATCCCCAACTCTGAAAGCAATTTCTTCCAATTTTTTCAACTGATTTAACTTGTCTAATGATGCAGCGTATTCATCTGTCAACTGAGTTACCTTTATCAGATCATCCCCATACGCTTCAAGCGCATCATCTTGAAAGCTGTATAATTCCAGTGTGCGCTCTTGAGCTTCCCGCGACTTACCCGCAAGCTGAATTTCCGTGCGTAGATTTTGTAATCTGCGCTCTATGTTATTGATACTGCTGTCCTCGTTTTTTGGCCTCACCAGTTTGGACAAATCAGGCGCAAGTGCGGCACGTTCTTGTTCTTCTTTTGAGGCTTGCTGAAGCTCGTCCACCATTTTTACGAACATTGGCCCACCCACCGCGTTCGCCATCACACCCCTTAGCCCACGGGGTTTATCCAATTCTTTGATAAAGGCAGCATACTCAGCAGAAACCACGGCGCTTAATTCCCCAAATTGCTCCTTCACCAGCTTCAGTACATCTGGGAAGTTTCCAGAAAATTGTGCTTTGACACTTTCCCAATATGACTTTCCTGTTAAGTGGTTTTCCAAACCGTGTTTGGTAGCCTTTCCTGCAAATTCAACTGCTATATTCCCCATCGTAGTTGCCAGCACACTCAGATTTAAGGCGCGCTCTTCTAAGAATTTGTTGCCTGCATCATCCAAACTTTTTCCTAAGGCTAGATAAGGATCGCCCGTGGCCCCTGCGCCCAAACCAATAGTTGCAGCTTTTGCAAGGGTTGCAAGATTAGAGTTTAGTCCGGTGTTATACGCGATTAGCGCATCAAGCACTCCTAATGGAGCACTTAAAGTTTCAAGCCCCTTTCTAACAATGCTTTTCATATTTTCCCAAAGAGATTCCCATATAAAAATAATTCCAGCTTTCGCTGCCGCAAACGCGAACTTAATGGTGCTAAGCATTGTCTGAAACGCGGAAACCATAAGCGCCCCGGCCTGCTGAACGATCTTAAACTCGTCATATAGGTATGATCCAAGCGTAAATCCGAGAACTGCTGTCGAAAGTATGGCTAACACAGCAATCAAGGGATAAAACGCAACCACAGCCCCTTTAATAGCTGCGGGCAACCCAAGAATGATTGTTTTGAAATTCAGCAGATATTTAGCGCCAGTATTAAGCACTCCCGCAAAAGCAATGAACCTTACTGTCGTCGAAAGCAAAGCCCCACCAATGCCTAAAAGAAAGGTAGCTACTTTAATGGCAATGATGATCTTGAGGAATGTGCCGACAATCTGAAGAATAGGCGCGAGTCTTTCAAACAAACGCTTTGATGCTTCCAAGCGCGGCGGAAGTCCCGCGAGCAAGCGGATCAAGTCAGTTAAAACCAAGCGTACCGGAACAATTCCCGAATAAAACTTGTTAAGAGCGCCCTTCAAGTCGAAAGCCTTTGCAGCTTCCGTGCCAATATCGCGCAACGCAAAGGTTATTTGTTCCACCACTTTGTTAAACGTACCCCGCAAACTTTCCTGCATAATTTTGGCAAGGTTTTTGAATTTAGGATCGTTGTTAACTCCCGTTGCGATAACCTTCATTGCCTCACCACCATCAATTCGCCCACGCTCTATTAACTTAAATAGCTCACCAAAGGTGCCCCCTACGGCGTCTCTAAGATAACCAAAAGAGTTGACGCCGTTCTCGGCAAGAATACGCATGTCCTGTGTAGCCACACGCCCCTTTAGCGACATCTGTGAAAGTTGGACAATTATGCGCTCCATGTTTTGCTCAGTACCCCCCATAGCCGCAACTATGTTGGACAGTGCTTTCATGGTAGGTAGGACAGTCTCAGTCTTAAAACCAAGTGCCAGCATGTTTTTGGCAACTTCGGTTAGCCCTCTGAATTGTAGCGGCGTGTTAATCGCCAAATCCTGCAATTCCATCAACATCTGATTGGCGCGATCTACATTCCCAACCAATGTTTGAATGGCGACGGTTTGCTGCTCAAACTCAGCGGCCAATTTCAAACTTGCTAATGCCGTGCCTAAAAGGGTGACTGCCCCCGCCGTCTGTGCGACTAGCCCAAATAGGCCGCGATAGGCTTGACTGGCCCCATTCACCAGCGCCGTGTTTGAAAAAAAACTACGATTAAGGCGACCAACCCCGCCCGCTGCATTAACAGACGCGCCAGAAAGTTGCTGAAGCAATCGATTGACAGTGCCAAGATTACCGGAGTTGACGACGATGTTTAGTACGGCAAGATCAGCCATTGAATAAACTCCTTAGTTGGAAGTTTCCTTTGTTTTGGCGGTCGTTGCAAGCATAACCATATCAAGCTGTTTTAGCGTGTTGATTTCCCACGGCTCAAAATCCACACCCATCAGCGCAGAATAGGCGAGAATTTCATTGTATAGAATGGGAAGTGGGCCTAGCCCGTACTGGCGGGTTTGATTCAATTGAAGGAAGGCTTCCCAAAGGTACAGCAACACAAAGGGAATTTCAGCGTCAGAAAGTTCAGCAGCTTGCGCAACTTTTTGCCAGCCCTTAGACCGTGAGGCTTGCCGCAGATGGGCTTCTAATGCCACGCCCTTCTCATCTGTTTTGTCCAGCTTGAATCGATCTTCAGCGGCTGCTAAAAGCTGCGCTATCAGTTTCCCAAGAAGTTGCTTCGGTCGTTAAGAAACTCGTCCACTTGTAGGCAGAGCCAGCCACACGCATCGTACAGCCTTCTGATGTCATCGGGGCTATCAACGGAGTGTCCTTCAAACTCGACGTTCTCAAGCTCAACCGTAGCCGCTACGCGAAGGGCAGCAGCACTCTCAACCAAGCCTTCCACGTCTGCCCCACCGCTTCCCCGGCGTCCCCCAAGCACACTCTTGAGGCTTTTGGTTTGTGCATCTTTTTGCGACTTGAGGGATTCTCTGGATTCGGGGTTACGCAGCAGGATTCGCACAGTACCACGGGGATCGTCGATGGGCTTTCCGGTTGAGGGGTTGATGACGGTAAGCCACTCGGCCTCTTTGATGTTTTTGTTGATGTTGGAAAAGTCGGGCATGGGAATCTTTGCTCCTGAGTTCGGGCCACAAGGTTGCGCAGCAAATTAAGTGTTGCTGCGTTGAATCGTCATTGTCGTGTTATACGTCGCGTGCACCAGCCCCATGAAGGCTTGGTTGGCAACAATCGGGCCGGTGCGGGGCGGGTCTTTTTCGTTGCTGCTAATTTTCAGCCGGGGCACCACTATGGTCATAAAATTCACACCATCAAGATCATCAAACCGGACAGACAGCGCGATTTCATCCTCATTAAAGAAGTTGTTGAAATCAACCGCGTCTGCCATGAATGCCGAAATGCTGCCGCTCACGCGGGCATCCCCTTCAAAAACTTCAGGAGAAAACCGACTGCCAATAACGCCCTGCGTTGTGCGGTTGTTGTTGAGCGTAAATTCCAATGAAGTACAAGCAGCATTTTCAACGGCAGACTTAATGAAGATGCCATCAAACGCCGAAAAAGGAGAAGTGGTTGGCGCAGCCGTTGGCGTACCGAGTGAAGTACCACTCTGCACCCCAAAGGATAGGCCCAACAAAGTCAACGCACATGTAACCATTTGTTCCGGCGTAGCTGTCACGGTGAGTTGGTTCACGGCCACGCCCCGATAAACTTCGTACAGCGGGACATCGGAAAAACGTCGCTCGAATGTGAAAGTTTTAAGCGTTGAGCCAATGTCTAAGCGCTTGCCGGGGTAGACCAATGTACGCCCACCCGCAGCAGCGACAGTAACTAGAGTAGTTGCCAGCACCGTAATGGTCGTGGTTCCAACTGCCGTGACTACCCACGTTCCATTGTTGGCGGGGTTCGCAAAACTCGCGGTGCGAATGGTATCGCCTATGCGAAAACCATCCGCCGTAAACGATCCGGCTGACCGCGTGAACAGATTGGGTGAAGTCGCCCCAAAGTCCGGGCCACCCGCTACGACAACAGCAGCCCACGTTCCACCCATCGCGGCTTCAAGCATGTCATCGTAAGACTGACTGCCAAGTTCAAAACCAACCGTGCCCGTCGCGGAATTAAATCCGTGCCGCATATCGGCCACTTGCCGATCTTCCCGCCCCTCGTTCGATTCGAGTGTGTTGATACTTGGATTTATGGAGCGTTGTGTGTTGCGCAAGCGCTTCATTGTGGGGGCTGCGGGAGTGACGCCCTGTGTCACTTCAGCGACGTAGGAAAGGCCAACTCTTGCGGCAGAAGCTAAAGGCATAACGACTCCTAATTGTTTGCTGACCCGTAAACTCGCCAACTGATTAAGGTTGGCACTATGTACCACGGCTCGTCAATGAACCCTGATACGGTTTCTGCGCGGTCTATTGCAACCTCTAAAGCCCCCGATTGCAAACTTTGTGGAACCGCGAACTGTTCCTTGATTGCCTTAGCCAGCACGCCCGCAATCTTTGTTCCTTTTCCCGTTGGCCCGTGTACGGCAAACGTGATGATCCCTGTGGCGCTGACCAGATCGCTCGCTACTTGGCGTTCCCCATCCACCAAAAAGCGCTCACTCACCCACATTGCATTATCCGGTGGATTAAATGCCGTGTTTTCATATTTGCGATAAGCGGCAACGGGCAATCCGGCAGTCAATGCAAAATGACTGCGCAGAAGGATTCTGACAGCTTCAAGATCAATCATGGAATCCTCGCACCAGCGCCATGCTTATTGATGACATTAACTATGCGCACCAGTTCAGCCTGCATTTCCAAAAACGTCCGGTACATGTGCTTGTCGCCCGAACCCCCAACTCGGTTTTCCAGAAAATCCGAATAGTAAATGTTGTTGGTCAAATAGGCGGGCGTCCCGAACTTTGCTCTATCAGCCACCGCCGCGTTTTCCTTACCCGCATCACGAAAAATGGTTGGAAGTCCGGGCGGGGTTTCAGCTTTGGCAAGAGAGGCGTTGCCCGACACGTCAAACACGTTGTATTGCGCTTTCAAATCAGGCTTGCCAATGCTTAATCGCCAGTTACCCCGGCTTCTGCCGGTACGCACCCGGTTTTTTATCATCACGCTTTTTAACCCCGTCAATAACAGGGCGCGCAGAATGATGTCGGGCTTGGCTCTGGTTTTGTTGATGAACGCCGTGATGTCGTTCACAAAAGAATAATTATTGCCTTTCTTAGCCACAACCTTTACTCCTTCAAATGCAGCACGTAAGCCGCAACTTCATCACCAGAGTAGATTGGATCAGCCCGCACAACTTTGAAATCAAACCCATCAAACAAGTATCGGTCTGTTTTTGGATCAGGCTCAATGGCTAAACCAAGTGCCCCGACAATCACCCACGCCGTAGTTCCCAATTGCAACGAAGCCTCTTTGTACTGGTAAGTGTAATCAGATGGGGGTGAGGCTCGAACGGTGGTGTTTACCGACGCTGATACGTTATCCCCGGTCACGGGGTCGTAGGTTTCGGTTTCTCTGAAAATGATACCATCCACGCCCAACGAAGCGAGAACGGACTTGGTGAGTTTGCGAAAAAGGGTATCAAGTGCTGCCATTTCAACTTCGCGCGGTTTTTATATGACTCAGGGTAAGGCCGCCCCCCATATTAGAAATACCCAAAGATGCCAGCAGCAGCCGCACTCTTTCAGGTATCGCGCTGAGGGCTTGCGCTTCACTAAACTTCACCTTCAAAGGCCCGATTACGGCTTCACTAACGATGCGGCCAAGTTCTCGATCAAGCGTTGAGCCTGCAAACGGATCACTGCCAATAAGGACAATGGCAAGCTCACAAGTGGCTCTTTTAAGGAGCGTGGGGATTTCATCGTAATCGAATTCTTCGTAGTCGTAAGACATGGCCCCGACACGGGGCCACCGCAAGGCTTGCTCCACCGTCCGCTTCGTTCCCACAAACGTAAAAGCACTGTCAATCAGAAAGGTGGCTTCAATAAGCGCGCGGGGCTTGGTTGTGGTATCACCAACCAAAATGCTAGTCCAAACTTCGGAATTAAGGCGTTCTTCTGAAAAGTAAATGTCTGCCTCAGCTACCGTGACGTAGGAGTTGGCAGTTGCCGATTTTGGAGTGGCATTAAGGGGCATACGGGTTTATCTCAAACAAAGCCCCGGTGCGTCTTACAGCACAGTTGGTTTACTTATTTTTGCGATTTGACGTTTTGGCGTCCTCGTCGCCCTCAACTTCCTCGCCGTTGGTGGAAAGGCGCTTGCGCTTAAGTGCAACCTTTTCGTGAAGATCATCATCGAAATCGGCTTCGTTGATGCGGATTTGCTCCCCTGATTCTTTCAGGGTCACAAGAATGGTGGGCACAAGGTCAACATTATCAGGCATGGCAGACTCCTTTTCAAAAAATGCCACGAAAATGTGGCGGTTAAACGATCAAAGTAAAATATCAGGGCGTGGGGCCAACTTCAATATAGCCCACGGCATTAAACCAAACGGCATCCGCCCCCACATTCTGAAAGGCACCATTTATGCCTTGACTGTTGCACATCGGGATTACGTTACCCCAATAATGCCCTAATGTCGTAGCGGTTGGATTATAGCCTCTGAAAATCTTTCCATCAGTTCCGCCCGTTGCACCATGCACAACAGCGTTGATTAAAGCACTGGTGGTTGAAGCGATGTTAAGCGAAATGTAAAAAACACGATCCTTCGCCGCAATCACAGCAACTTCATTCGTGAGCAAATCACGCCAGACAATTGCGCTTGAAGTAACCCCCGGAATGGATTGAGCCGCATAGATTGCACGTTGCATGAGTGATCTCCAAACAAAAACAAACGACCGATACAAGAAAGGCTACCAAGTACGAGCAGCAGCAGCAATCTTCTTAAATTCTGACGTAAGACTCGTGGCGTTCGGGAAACCCAAACTCTTGAATGCCCCACTCTTGCAATTCAAAAGAGCCACTTTAGCACTAGGGCATCCGCCGAACTGTTTGTTGGTTATCGCAACATCTCCACCAATCTTGCGCGGGTCACGTTGCGGGAAAGTGATACCTTCCCCGGCAAAATGAGGATCACCCGTCAACATGATGTATCCGCGTGATTTTACGTTTTTGAACATTACTGAAGCGTGCGGCATAGCTTTGTAAGGCGCGCCATCATTTCCGCGCGGGTTTAGCCGCCCCACTGAAAAGGAAGTGGATTCAGAATTCTCCAACACCATATTGCCGTGGCGCAATTGAATGCCTTCGTTGCCCTGATCGTTATTGGTGTTATCCACCTTGACATTTTTAGCAATGCCAAATGCTCCCATGAATCGCAATCCGGCCTGCCCACCGTCTTTTCTCCGTGGCCCACCTACGGAACCGAAGCGCACATGAAATCCATCAATGTCCATGTTGCGCACGTCGCCGGGGCGCGAAGGAACGTACTTCTTGGTGGCGGGGTCAAGTTTCAGCATCCAATTGCCGATGTAGCCACCATACCCAAACAACGGAGCATTAAATACAGCGTTTCTGATGAGGCACTTTGTTCCATAGTCACCATGAATAAGCTGGCCCGGCCCCACCAGATTATTTGCATCGTAGATTTCAACTTCACCCCCGGCGAGCACGACCAGCCTTGACCAATTTGGAACTTTAATTGCCACGTCGGTTAAGTAGAGTTTGAGCTTCCCACCCTTAACCACTTTGAACATGCTAAAATACTTCCCGATTTTATCCAGCGCAGAAAGGTCAAGGTAATCCCCCTTCTGATATTTAACGGTTAGGGGTTTGCTGACAATCGTTTCTTTCAAGATCGTGCGTTTCATCTGAAAATCCTTCTGTTAAAGTCTAGTTCGGGTAGAACGTAACAATTATTTTTCCTGCACCACCTAAGCCGCCAGCATCCAAACTACCACCACCGCCGCCACCGCCGCCGGGCGTGGCCCCGTTAAAACCGGGGCCACCGTTCGGGCCGCCCCCACCACCATTGCCCCCCGTTGGCCCGGCGGCAGTTCCACCTACCCCCGCCGCAGCCCCCGCATTTGACCCCACTGCCCCATTCCCCGAAACGCAGCCCGATGCACCACCCCCACCACCAGTACCATTTCCTTCACTACCACTACCACCACCCCCACCACTAAAACTAACAAAATTAAGTGCCCCGCTATTACTGCCTGCGCTTCCAGTAACACTTACTGAACTCCCAAAAGACACCACATTAGTTGCAGAGGCATAGGCACTAACCGTCCATGTAATTTCAGCGCCGTTGGTAACATTTATCCGCCCTGTAGCGTACCCACCACCACCCCCACCAGTACCAGCATCAGCAGCACCGTCTTGTCCTGTTCCGGTCACTTCACAAATAATGTATCCCGCTGAAGGAGCATAAACTGTACCAGTGCCCTCACCTGTTTGATTAACAAGCTCTACGGGGCCACTCACCGTAGACCTACTCACATTACCTATTCCAAGATTGTGCATACGTCACTCTTTCACTTTGTTTATTTGCTTAGTTCAAAAATCACGGCTTCGGCGTCGGTTTTGGCTTTGACCGCTTCAGCCAGTGCTTTTGCTTTTGCGATGTCCGCAAGGCTCGTCTGGTCGATCAGTTCTGCAAACAGAGCCGTGCCGCGTTCACGGGCCAACAGCAGCTTCGCAACGATGTCATCGCGTTCGGCGACGGCTGTATCTCGTTCGGTGGTTGCGGTGGCGATGAGTGCTTCATTAGTGGCGTTCCACGCAGCGGCGGCAGCGGCAATCTCGCCCGCTCTCGCCTTATGGTTTGCCAGTGCTTCGGCTAGCGTGCCAGCGGGTGTGCCATCAATGATGACTTTTGAAAAGCTGATAACTTCGATCATAGTAAAACCTCAGAATGTGATGACGGTCGCCCGCCATGTTGCGGACGCGGGGTTAATGTCCGCGCCAGTTCCGTTGAAAAGTCGTATTGAAACGGTGTTGGTGGCGGAAACAAAACCAAAGCCAACCAGCCCGGCTTCAAGTGCCGATGGCGCGCCAAGCTCTACTGTGTCACCAACCGCCGCGCCCGTGACGGTCATGGTTAAAGCCGTGCCAACGGTATTGGCGACAATGTTCGCGAAGTCGAGTGTGGCGGTTGCGCTCAACAACTGCTTGAACTGCGTCCCGCCGCCGAATGCAAGTGTCGCCTGCGTTCCAGACGCAGGTGCGGACATTGAGAGTACGCGACACGCACCTTTGAAATTGTAAACGTCCAGAGCAGCCGAGTATTGGCGCGCGGCGTGAACATTGCTGACCGCGGCGGTCGTGATACGGAATCGGTCTTGGAGATTTGTCGTGCTGCTGCGGGCTTGGAAGGCTAGGCCGGGGTTGCCGGTCTGGTCGGCGTCATTTAACGTCACCATTCCGGCGGATACTCGCGATAGCTTGGTGTCTATCGTTCCGTTGGTAGCGGCTCGAAACTCCAATGTTCCAAGGTGGGAGACGATGATTCTGCCGGTGGAACTACTGACGTAAAAATTGCCGCCGGAAGCCATAAAGTCTAAGAGGTCATTTCTGAACGCGACGCTGCCGGTTGAACTCGACACCCGGAAAAACACGTTGGCGTTACTGTCCTGCACCTCGAAATATGTGCCGCTCGTCGTGCTGCTTTTTACCAGCGTGAAGGCGACGGTTGCTCCTGATCGCAACACAATTCCAGAAGCCCCGCCGATAAGTTCGCCCGTGAATGTTTGTGCTGTTGTCCAAGCGTTCGCGGTGCTAAGCAGCCCAATCGTCGCGCCGCTCGTGCCGGTGTTGACCACCGCTGCCGTGCCGAGGCCGAGCGTAGTTCGCGCGTCGCTCGCGGCGGCGTCATCGATCAGCGACCGACCGAACGCGGTGAGTGTCGTAACCGCCGCCGTGCCTGAGCCGGTGAAGTACGGGAGAGCGTTGGCGGCACTCGTCAGCCCCGCGATTGCGGCGAGGTCGGCGTCGTAGGCTTGGACATTCGTGCCGATGACAAGGCCGAGCGTGGTACGTTGTGCCGCCGCGTCAACGTCATCAATGAGCGCCCGGCCTGCTACTGTGATATTGCTGGTGGCAATAGTTGTTGATGAAGTGAAATATACAAACTGATTTGCAGCAGGGGGCAACGCAGCGACTTCAACAAGATCGATATAATTCTGGGCTGCTGCTACACCCACATAACGGGGATCACGCCGAAGCAACTGCATCTCATCAATGGTCAAGGCTTTTCTTAAATAGCGCAAATCCCACAAGTGGCAACTTGCCGCGTCTGTGCTCGGCAAAAACCAATGATCTCCAAAATTAAGGTATTCACTTGTTCCTGATCCGGCCAATGTGTACGCGGAAGCGGGCGCTGCCGTACCCGCGAGAACACCATCCACATAAATCTTCGCGGATGTTCCACTTTCCACCACGACACAGATGAAATGCGGCGTCGTTTGAAGATCAACCCCACAATCATAGGGTGTGGAAGATGTTGTGTTGTATGTGAGTGTGACGTAATTCTGTTGAGCACCCGCTGTATTCAATCTAACTTGCAGCCACGGCGGATTTGCAAACCCACCCGTTGAGTCCGATAGTGCAATCACGGCACTGTTGGTTGGAACCGTAGCCACGCCTTTCAGCCAAAACGACAACGTGTACGGCGGTGTGTATTTCTGGAAAGCCCTAGAAATAGGGCTATCTGCTAAAGCCCCCCGCCCCACGATGTCCACACCCTGTCCAAGAAGGCTATCATGGGCATTCGTGTGAAATCCCGTATCGTAATAAAGATCATTCTGACCAGTGACATCTTTCGTTACTGATGTTGCGCCCGTACCGATCTCATGGAACAGCCAACGTAACCCACTGGGAAGCCGCCCTACGCGGCTGCTCCCCGTGATGAGTGCTCCATTGGTTATGTTGATTTTGCAATCCTCGAATTCGTAATTCGAGTAAGCGTTTGCCAGCACAATTCCAAGTTCGGGGTTGATGGGTAAACCACAGTTATTGAAACGTATGCAGGCGGGGGTTGCGGCTGACCCGGTAACACGCGCTAAATCAGTTTGATTGATAATGGAATCATAAATGCTGAGATTGGCATTCGCCCCCACAATCAAAACGCCGGGACTTGGGTTAATGGGATTGGTGCCGTTGCTATTTCCTTGCGCTAAATTATGCAGTGATGCCCACACAGGGCCGTCCGTGGGATTCAGCTTCAAAACAATGGGGTAGCCGTTGTTGCTTTCAAGCGTGATGTCACGCATTGAAATCGTACCCGCGAATGGGCCACCCCCACGAAAATCAACAAACACACTGCGCCCGTATGGAGTGCCCGCGCATTGCTCCATATAGATGTCCCCACCATGAAAAACATCCAACAATTGTGTGTTCGTCCCGTTGAGGCCGATGCGCTTAAAGAACAAAGGGTGATTCTGCACCGACATTGTTTTAACGCCAATGGAGAGGTCGGTGTCCGATCTTCCATCGCTAGTAAACGCCACATCCTCAAACAGAATGTTGTCCGTGCCCGTATCCGCTGCACCCGTGGAGCACTGCACCCCAATGTCATAGTTGAAAAACGAGACGCGCTTAAAGTGAAGCGCTGTGTTGTTCCAACCGACCGTTTCCGTAAAGTGGAATAGCTTTCCTGCGCGACTGATGTTTCCCGCAGTGGGAGAAAGCGTCCACTGTTGCCCCGTCAGTGTAAATCCAAAAGTACCAGTGATGGTAACGCTGGTGGTTGTGTAGGACGCCACCGTGTACGTCCCGGCATTTGTTCCACCATAGATAGTGAGCGTTCCACCCGCATAATTAACCAATGAACTGATCGGTGGAAAGCCAAGAGTAAGGACGTTTCCGGCAGCAGTTGTTTCACCATCAAAGCCCCGGTGAAGGTGTGAAATTTTAGAACCCTGAATGCTGCAATTCTCAACCACCAGATTGTGCAAGCGTGCGGCGGAAAACATTGTTCCACCATTTGCACCAACCCAAATTAAAGCTGTGGGGCCATTAGCCGTGTTCCAGCCATACGGTGTATCCGGCTCAAACGAAGATCGCTGCTGCCCAATTAAATGAACTGCCGTGGTCTGTGGAATAACCAATGTTTGAGAAATCAGTATCGTGCCAGCGGGCAAAAACCCAACCGACTTTGTTTCAACCAGTGCGTTAATCCACGCCTGCACGGCGCTTGTGTCATCCGTTATGCCATCTGCGCGGGCATTGAATAGGCGCACGTCCAACGGCCCCTGCTCAACGGAAAGCTGTGATAGTTTTCCATCTTCGATGTTGACGCCGGGCAACCGTTGATCGATGGGCATTACCTATCCTTCACGGCTTTAATGCTTCGGCTCTTATGAATAGTACCAACCCCACCACCAACCACATCCTTCAAGTCTTTAATGACGCGATTCTTGCGGCTGTTATCAGCCTTGACGCCAACCGTAGTGACACCTAATCCTACAGCACTGATCCCAAGAATACTGGTAAGCACAACCCCCCACGGCCCCGGCACCGTGGCAATTAGCTGCGTAAGCCCCGCCGTCATCTGTTGGATCATATTTTCCTGAACTTCGATCACTTTGTAAGATGCGCGGGCTTTGGCTTCAAACTCTATTACGCGAGCGTCTAAAAACTCCCGTGTAATGAGCACTTTCGGGTCAAGGGGATCGGGCGCTTTGGGCTTATAAAGAAACTGGCACCCCGTCATGGTGAACACCAGCAAAACAGAAAGCACTGTGTAGCGCGCGTAGTCCAGAAATCTTGGAAGGTGGAGTTTTTCAACAACCTTGTTCCATACGTCGGTCACAATTCTGCGCTCCTTTATAAAAAGACATAACGTGCGTGGGCTATTAACCCACGCACGTCATGGTGTGGCAAAACGAAGCCGAAGTAAAACGTGCTTACGCCCGTGGGATTAACCGGCAAGCCGGGTGCCAAGTTCGGGGCGAACAACCTTGCTGCCCCAAAGGGCATCCCAAGTCCAAACCGTCTGCATGTGCTGGCGGCTGACTTGCAAACGAAGCGACATACCTGATTCAGGATCGGTGATTGATTCAACAATCGGGCCAAGCCCTCGCCCCGTCTGCTCCAACGGGCGTGAGGCAAACACGAAGGCATCACGGTGGAAGGCCATGTTGACCACATGGGAAGCCTTCACCGTAATCGCTTCAGAGCCAGCCAGAGCCGTTTTCAGCCCCGGATAGATATCCAGTGTCACTGCCGTAGCTGCCGCAGCCTGCGTTGCAGCAGCGGTCAGTGCGTAGGTCTGGGTGTGCCCGGCAAAGGTGATGATGTCACCTTCCACCAAAGCACACGCACCTGTGCTTGCCGCAGTCGTGCAGGCGATAGCTTTCAGCCCCACGGCTTGCGCCGTAGCTGCTTTGGCGATTAGCCCCGTGGTGATCGTGCCCGCCGTGTGGGTGGGCATCAATTGTGACATCCACCATGAGAAGCCAAATTTCTCGGCCAAGCGGCCCTTCATAATGTCGTCAACTGACACACCAAAGTTCACGTCTTGGAAGTTCCGCAGCCCCATCGCCATTCCTTCGGCATCGGGGTTCAGCAAAAATCGCCGATCTGACATGGGGGCAAGCTGCTTGTTCAAATTCGTGCGAGCACCAGTGCCAGAGAGAATTTCGACACCCGTACCGAAAGGCGTGGTGCCCGCCGTGCCGGTGTACCCGAAAAAGGCTTTGTAGTTGCTCAGCACTTGAGTATTGATTGCATTGGCGAGCGATTTAATGGCTTCTGCCGCCTGCATCGGGAGCACACCCGTTGAGACTTCCATCTGTTGCTTATCCGTTAAGTGGAAATCGACGTATTTCCAGTTGTCCAGAGTAATGCTGACAGACGTGGGTGCGGCGCTGCTCGGCACGGGGGGCGTATTTGAGGGCACGACATCAGCGGCAGTCATGGCGCTGGGAATCGGCACCTGAATCGTCGCTCCCTTTTGTGCAGCATCAATACCATAGTCGCGATTGGCGAGCATGGGGATGGGGCAATACTCGCGAAGCGCCAGAACGCCTTGTGCAAGCATCTGCGGAATTACATCGTTGATCGAGAATGTGTTTGGCATCTGCCAACCTTTCCAAAAAAGTTAGGAACTTTTGGGCAGGTAGCCACAGCATTAAGCTGGTGGTCATAGATCAAAAGTATTCAGCATTGCACCGAACACTGGACTTGTTACCAAATCCGAATTGACCTTGAGGGTGGCAAACGCGCCATCTCTTAGTGCCTTATTGGTCTAAACAATACCGGGCATGGAGATGCAGTCAAGCGCAGAATGAAAAATAATGGAAATCGGCGGGCTTAAAGATTTAGCGCCGAAGCCCGCCGGAAATCTCTTTCACGGGAGTTGCCGGGATGATGTTTTTGAAATCGGGCACCCAATACCGATTCATATATCCGGCAACCCCACAATAAGGGCGGTCGGTGGGAACGGTGATTTCCACCTTTTCAAAAGCATCCAGATCGAGCGCCACGAAAGGATTAAGCAGCGGGCCGACACGCACTACATTTTTTGGATGAATGCAAAGCCCATGCAGCCATCCCGTGTTTCCATCAAGGCTGTACTTCAGAGGTCGGATTACATGAACATCCAGAAGCCAGTTCACATAACTTGGCTGACCGTCCGCGCCTTTGTGTATGCCACTATTATATCGCCCCACAAAACCATAGACGAATTTTTCATTGGTGCTGTAGCTCTTAATGAAAAACTTTGTGGTTTGTTCCGGGTTATAGCTTGGGTTGAGTACCTTCACCCAACGCTTCGGCAGCTTTGTAATGCACATATTAAAAACCTTTGCCAAAATTCGCCCACCGCTTGAAGCCAAGTTCCTTAAACAGTCCCGCCGCGCGGTGCAGCTTTATGTTTTTCACACTGTACGTCTGCCGCACGCAGGAGATCGGGGCGTCATAGCGCAAGGGAATTAACTGCCTTGCCAGTTTGAAAGCGGGTGACAACAAACCAATACGCTCCACGTCAGAAAGCAGTGATTTGCACAGTAGAGCACGGTTGGCTGTTTTGAATTTAGTGAGTAGCGCAACCGCACCCTTTTCTCCGATGCCAAGAGCACCTTTTACATTATCCGCAGTATCCCCCACCATGCTGAAATAATCCGTAAGTTGTGATAACTCGATCCCATACTTTCGTTCGAGAAATTCTTTGGAAAGCACGCTGTTGGTTTGCAGGCTCAACACTCTGACCATTGGGTAGCCCGCGAGCGTGTATAAATCTTTATCATTGCTGACTATGGTGATTTCGAGATCGCTCCACACCACGTTCTTAACCAGAGTGGCAATCAGATCGTCGGCTTCGTACCCCGGCTGCATTAAGGTGGGAACTTGCATTATGCGCAGCAGTTCTTTTACGCGCTTGCGCTGGCGTCCGAAGCCTTTTGGTTTTGGCGGGCGCTGCCCCTTGTACGCCGGGAATAACTTGGTGCGAAATAACGTCTCACGGGGAGCATCGAAAGCCACGGCCACATAATCCAAATTGGCATCCAGCAATCTGAACAGCAGTTGGAAAAACTCATTGACTACTTTGGTCGGCTCGCCCGATGGAGATGTAAGTTCCGGTGAACGTGAATAAAACGCTCGGTAAAGTACCGCGTTAGCATCAATAATTGCAAGTTGCTTATTCATTTGGGAAGAATCCTTTTGGCTCATGGGTTATCTCTTTCAACGCTTCCCGATCAACGCCCAAAATAGTGTAACACTCACCCGTGAGGGTTGATTGAATGCGGATGTAGCGGCATCTGGATTTTATGTACGAGCGCACGATAACCACTTTCATTCTGATGGGCAGATAGATGAGCAAGCCCGCCTTTTTTGCGTGCAGCACCCTTATGATGCGAAAAGTTCGCATCAACTTAGCCGCCTACGCTTCTTTATTGCTGAAGGCTTCTCGGAAAACCACTGCGCATAATGCTCATCCCAAACAGTAATAAGCCTAGCCATGATTTCCTCTATGCCCTCATCGTCCAGAGGAATGATTGCATCGGCGGGCAGTATCCGGGGGTCAAGCCAATGGTGCTCTATCCACTTCTCAATAGCCTTTGACGCGGGACGCCCCATTCGTCGATCAAGACTTAAAATCAAAGTGAACAGTGCTCTTGGCGACAGCCTGCCAAGCTCTCCGCAGGGGATTCTTTTCACACTATTCAAAAAGGGCACTCCTTTGCTTTGAAGCTGGTGCTGTTAAATGAGTTGGCGGCTTTCGTTTCAGGCTGCATGTGGTCGGGATTCACACAACAGGGATTTTTACACAGATGATGGGCTTCCATGCCATACTCCAACGGGCCGGTGAAGGCTTGGATCGACCAACGATGCGCCCAAACCATTTTACCCTGATACCAAAATTGCCCGTATCCCTTTTTGTCTTTGTAGGCTTTCCAAAACCAGCAGCCGGTTTCCACATTCACTTTTACTTTTGAAAGAAAGCGGATGATTTCAGACGGCAGGGGGCGCTGAGTCAACGGTATCCCCGGATGCAGCCTTATTCGCCGTTTGCGTTTCATTGTTTAATCTTGCATTTCTTATGGATTCCCACACTTCAAAGCGGTAGATAGGCAGACCCTTTGGTGCGTTAATGCCAATCCGAACCTTACCCCCATCAACAGCGACCACAACAATTTCAATGTCCCCGTCACTCGAACCAATCATAATGGACTCATCGGTGCGGCGGGTTAAAACCAACATGCGATTCTCCTTTCAGTAAAGCCTCAATGCGTTGCCTGATAACCCTGTCAGCCTCATACAACCACCCGTCATAATCCCCAAGCAAATACCCCTCAGTAATGGCACGGTGCTCCTGTAAAAACATGGTTTTTTTCTCATCAGATAAATTCAACCTTTCAACCGTAACTTCAGAGAGCTTCAGATAGATCGCCAAAGCGTAACGTGCCCAAACCATCTCGTCTCGCGCATAATTTCGATGAGGCGTATCGAGCCTTTTGGAAACGGAATCCATCCGGCGCTGTAGGCGTTCTTCCGTTGTTTCTTCAAGTGGTGAAATGAAGTCCAGCCCCACAAGAGAGGGGTCATTCAAGGGCACGCTGTAGATTTCAAGGTCGTTCATTTTGTCTTGCTTTCTCGCGCTGAAGGTACTGCCGTAAATATGATGCGGCGTCATGGTCATCGTAAGCAAAGGTGTGAAGCGTCTCGTCACACGCACCCGTCTTACCATACTCTGCCCACAGCTTTTCTTCTCGTTTTAATGGTATGTTGACGTTATACATCCGCTCACACACCATTCTTGGCGAGTGCCCGAACAGGCGGCAGGCAAACGGCCTGACTTCATAAATAGCACAAGTCCCTTCCTGATAGAAAGGACAGCGATAGCCCTGCTTCACGGGCACGATCTTCTTTTCCTCAATATGCGCCCGCACGCGGTCGTGCTCTGTCTTGGTTGTCAGCACGAACCCACAGCACCCACCGCAATCAACATCACAGCGCATGTGCGGCAGCTTTATTTCTTTCATCACTGGCAGTGGAATTTGCATGATTTAGTGCCTCTGTTTTGATTCCGGTGGAAACGCACTTCGGCAAATAAAGTAGGCTTGCTTATAGGCTTCCCACAATTCTTCAGGCACGCCCCCACGTCGATCTGCCCAATGGTCGATTCCTGCAAGCAACTCACGCAACAGTTTTAGAGCGCCGACGTTTGGCCTGAAATGCTCACACTTCAAATGGTGTCCGTTGCCTAAAAACACATCAGTTAGATGCTCAACGCCCCACTCCATACACTCGCACTCCATCGGCAGCATGGGTTATTCCTTTTAATTGTTTGATACGGCGTGCAGTTTTGTTTTTCGCGTAACACCCATTGTACCCGTGACGCCACTGGCAGTTGTGTGTTTTACAGTAGTGCCCTACAGAATCGAGACTGCGCTTCCGCAGACAATACCGACAATAAATCGGGCAGTCGCATTTAGGCCGTTTCACTCGGCACCACAGCCGGGTTGTAAATTGTCGTGGTTGTCGATTCTTGAAAGCAGTTCGCGCCCCGACTCTGTGATTGTGAATCTATTTGAACCGTAATATCCCTTCCCATCGGTCAAAAAATGTTTAAGGCACAGTATTTGTGCTGGCCTGTAGCTATCGACCGCCCTCTGCGGAAAGAGAAGGCACGCTCTCAAAAACCGTTCTTGCGGTGGAGTGATGTTGAATTTGGTTGACTTCTTCATTACGCAAACCTTCTTCCTGCACTATGCCACGTCGGGTCGTCATTGCCTTTGTTTTCTGCCGCTTCAATGCTGTACTCCCAATGCTCAAGTAAATTTGAGTAGTCAACTGTGAATTCGCCTACATCTACGGTGGTCAGCCCATAGCGGCGAATTGGGAGCCAACTCGTTTCACTGTCACGCGCTTTGGCAATCAATCGCCATAACGCCCCCTTCGGTATTGAGAGGCGTGTGAACGCCACCTTTATTAAGGCGGTTGGGGTTTTGGTCGGCGAATACTTAACCCCCTCAGTTTCAGGGGGCTTGAGCGCGGCGGTCGGCGTGTTGCGGATGTCGGTTTCGTTCGCATTAAATCGACGAATGCCCTCGCCGTATGCCTTCAGACAAAATACCAAAGCCGCTCCATCAGCGAAAACATGCACCACGGTTGCATCATGCCAATACCCTTTGTGTAGCACTTGAATCGGCTTCGTAAAATCTGCTGCTCTCATCATCACGCCTTGTTTAGGTATCGGTTGCGGGGTGTTGCGGATGTCGCGGTTGAGATGGTCGAAAGTCACCGCGACTTCAGCGAACACAGGATGGCATACCACCACGGCTCGTTCGCTAGTAAAAAGATGTATCACCGTCGCATCGAACCAACGCCCGTTGTAAAACACCTGAATTGGCAACTTGAAATCTGTCATATTCGTTCTCTTCTCTTTCTAGTTTACAAGGTACGATTCCGCTTGGCTTTTCATCTTGTTTTTTGTCGCTCTCACCAGCTTTCTGATACGACGCTCAATCAGCACCTTTATGGTTATTCGACGGCAACCCTCTGCGATACATAGTGCCTCGTTCAGTAGTGCCAGATCGGTGCATTCACGAATCTTCCGCCGTGCGCAGGCGTTTGGTCTTTTGACGAGCCAATGCAACTCATCACGTCGCGGGTTTTTGATCGCTTTCACTTCGCACCACCTTCGGAATTGTCTCCTGATCGAA
>Ga0163144_10005192_pt1 | contig 29034 bp, 16 predicted proteins | sample OliLak19BULKMAT1_FD_123175 | JGI IMG/M metagenome (GOLD analysis project Ga0163144, IMG submission 123175) | Freshwater microbial mat bacterial communities from Lake Vanda, McMurdo Dry Valleys, Antarctica - Oligotrophic Lake LV.19.BULKMAT1 | ecosystem: Environmental > Aquatic > Freshwater >...
AAATTCCCCTATCGGTAATTATCCAATAAATATTCAAATCTTTGGTCCCGATGCCATTAGATACGAACTAGTTTCTTTTGCTGGCACATTGAATGTTGTACAAGCTCCTCTAACGGTTAAAGGCAATAATTTTGTAAAGCTAGATGGCCAGCCCAATCCTATTTTCTCGGCCACTAAAATTGGTTTAGTAAATGGGGAAGATGTAAATCTAAATTTTGAAACAACTGCCGAAACTGCAAGCTTGCCAGGCGAATATCCAATTTACCTCACCGTTTCGGGAAGTTCATTAGCTAATTACGCTTTGACAACCTTCGAAGGCAAGCTCTTTGTAGGCAGTGTCACGTCACCCATCACCATTCCAATGGGCACTTTTAGTAGAAATTACGGTGCTGCTGAACCTGATTACAACATTACTTTGGTTGGGGTAAAAAATGGTGATAATGTAAAAGCGCATTATATTCCTTTAGCGAATAGCCTTAGTCCAATTGGGGTTTATGCACTAAGCATAGTTTTGGAAGGAACAGATGTAAACAAATATTCTTTTACAACAACACCAGGTACTTTGACAATTAATAAAACACCACTTAATGTATCGGCCAAAAGCTATTCTCGAGAATATAAAGTAGCAGATGAATTGTTTACTGGAACAGTTACTGGGCTTGTGAACGAAAATATTATCGTTTTTTCTTATTTAGCTTCTGGAAATCAAAATTCAAATGCAGGTACATATTCTATTGTTCCCAATGTAATTGATGGAAAAAGCTTATTGGCTAATTATGATTTAACTACGCTAGCTGGTCAGTTAACCGTCACAAAAGGCGTGCTGACAGTGAAAGGTTCTAATTTGACAAAATCTTATAATGAATCTAATCCATCATTGGCATACAACATAATAGGTTTTGCCAGTGGAGAAAACATTGGTTTTATTGATAAGTTACCTTTTGCTTTTACCGCTGCAAGTCAATTGAGCAATGTAGGTGCTTATGAAATTGAATACAAAGATGCTTTGGACAAGAATTATGCTTTTATTTATGAGAAAGGAACATTAGAAATAATAAAAGCAAGACAAACAATTATAGGTGCAAATCTAAATGCCCAAGTAAAAACAGGCGAAACTGTGATTATAAATGCTAATGCAAGCAGCGGATTGCCAATTGAGATATTGGTGGCCGATGCTTCGGTGGTATCTGCGCTTGGAAATGTGGTAGCAGGCCTCAAAGATGGTAATACGGTTATTAAATTGTTACAGCAAGGCAATGCTAATTATGAAAAAGCCGATACCATCAGCATAAATATAGTGAGCACCAGCACTGGTATTGTTTCCAATTTCTTATTTCAAATAGCAGGGCAAGATACCGTGCTTCAAGAAACGCGTGCCACCTATTCTTACGCCAGTAAATCAGGATACACCTATAATTGGCGATATACCGGAAGCGGTGACAACAAGCCTAACAGTGGCAATCTTTATTCCATTTTCTTTACCAGCGAGTCCAATGACGGAAATGTAATAGGGCAGGTAATTGACCGTTTGGGAAACATTGTAAAATCGGACACCATTAAAGTGCACGTAGTAAAATTTTCGAAACAAGAACTGGCCAATAATCCTGATTTACAAGAGAAAGTGATTGCAGCAATATTGGTAGAGCAGTTACAGCCTTTGGAATGCCCTCCAGTAGTTACCGATTGTGAAAATGCTTTTATAGAAAGCTTCAACCTAGGCAAGAAACTCAACAATGCAAGCACTTGTAGCAAATCGGGATTTGGCGATTTCACCAGCATCGGCAAAGTTGACAGTTTGATAATGGGCGATAGCTACACCATGAAAGCAATTGCCTTCAACAATGCCACCAATGCCAATTACTTCGCTATCTGGATCGATTATGGAAATGACGGAAGCTTTGACGATCCTGACGATTTCATCAGAGCAGCTTTCAAAGAAGACACTATTTTTGAATTAAAGAATATAGTAATTAGAAACAATGATAGCTACATCGGCCCAAGAAGATTGCGTGTTACCATGCGTACCACCGGAGATCCAAATAGCGTCAAACCCTCTTCTTGTCCGCAAGAGGGAACACTTGGCGAGACCGAAGACTATCTTATTTACGTTAAAAAGCAAGATGCATTAGATGCTCCTAGCTTGGTTACGCCTAATAGCGATGGCAAAAACGATGTGTTTCTGGTGCGAGGCATCAATCCCAAACTGCAACTAAATCAATTAATTATTCTAGATCGTTGGGGAAAACAAGTATATAAAAACGATCGATACGACAATAGTTTTGGAGATGCAGAGCATCCAATTAACTTAGAAGATGGCACTTATTTTTATTTCTACCAGCAAGGAGGCGACAATATTAAGGGTTTCTTTGAATTACGAATCAAATAATGAGCTAGATCTTGTCAAGAAATAGAAATCAATCAATTTTTACCAAAGCACACAAACAATTTTACCCAGATACAATGAAGAAAAGATTATTCACCGTGTGCCTATTCCTTTTGCTCGGTGGCAAAGGAATAGCGCAAGAACTACCTCAGTTAAACACTTATATGTTTAATCAATTTTTGTACAACCCTGCCTCTGGAGGTATGTACGAAACAGATTTCAACTGCAATTTTGTATCTCGTTTCCAATGGGCTGGCGTATCGGGTGCACCGCTCACCAGTTTTGCATGGGCCGATCATCGCTTTAGAAAAAACTCTATGTCGGCAGGTTTGTATCTGGCTTACGATCGCGTAGGCGCGCGGCAATTTACCGATGTAGCCGCCAACTACACTTACATACTTCGGCTAAATAACAAATGGAAATTGTCATTTGGATTACGCGCTGGATTCACTTCTCTCTCTTTTAACTTAACAAACTCAGAAAAAGTATTTGACGCTGGCGATCCTTTGGCACAAGGTTATGTAATGAACTATCCAAAGTTTGGTGGTGGCGTACAACTGTATGCTCGAAATTTTTACATAGGCATAGGTGTGCCTGATATTGCAAGCATAAATACAAGCGTATTCGCTGCCGATCGAAACAAAAACTTCTTTCAAAAAAACAGAAACTATAGTTTGCTCACTGGCTACAGATGGCGATTGAGCGATGGTTTCAGTTTACTGCCAAGTAGCAAGATTTACTATTATCCTGGCAATCCTGTGAGGGTAGATCTAAGTGCACTGGCGGAGATCACCGACTATTTCTGGGCGGGCGGTTCGTTTATCAGCACTGGTTCGGCATCGGTAATGGCGGGCTCTTATATAAGCAGTAGGCTACGTTTTTCTTATGCCTATCAATTTCCCATTCAATCAAATGTAAATACCAATATTGCAACTTTAAATGTGCACGAAATAGTGCTAATGATACAGTTAGATGATCTGTTTGCCAGAAAGAATAAGAAAATAGTAGAATAAAAACAGGAAAAAACAGAGTAAACACAACGTTACTAAAGCCCTTCAGAAGCTTAAATGAATATAAAATACCAAATTTCCTTTCTTCTTGCGCTTATCTTTTCCTTGCAAAATGCTTTTGGTGCTATTGGAAACGAACGCAAGCTTTTGCTGCTTGAAGACCTGATCGAGCAAGGTGAGTATGAAGACGCTATATTAGAAGGAGAAACCCAATTAAAAAAGTACAACAGGGGAGATAAATTTAAACTATCTCAGTGTATCGCCAACACTTTGTTGAGTAGAGCATTGTACCATTGGTATCATTTCAAAGAGTCAGAGCGATATTCTAAACTGGCATTTCAACAATTCAACGCATTAGCACTAGATTCTGAAGATAAATTCGAGGCAGGGCTGCACATTACAGAAACTGCACTGCAGCGATTTCAGTACAACGATGCCAGTACTTACATGGGAGTAATGCCAAAACCTAGCTACAAAGCTAGCTTTATGGGCAAGGCGAAATACGCCATTCTACAAGCCAAGACCAAAGCTGTTTTTGGCGAGTATTTTACAGGTATTAAGATATTGCAAACACAGCTTATTGTGTTGTCGAAAGAAACTTCCAAAGATGCAGATGAAGCCTATTGTGCCTTGACAACGCAAAAAATGCTTCTATTGGTCGATTATGGCAACTTGAAGGAAGCAGATACATTGCGTACCAGTCTGGTTAAAGAATTACAAGCCAGAAAAGTAAAAAACCATACCTATAATTTTTATGCCATACTTACCGAAGCTAATATTTTATATAAAAGGCGATTGTACTACAAATCAGCATTGAGCTACCTGCGTGCATACCACGCCTTAGAAGCTAGTGAAGAAGAACACAGGCGTTTTGAAGCCCTAAAAATGTCGGCCATAGCCTCTATGAAGGCCGGAACTGTAGCAGACTACCACAAACTTTTTCGAAGATCAGATATGCTGGCATTCAAAAAACCCATACGTTCGCAGGCTTTTCGACCTGGTGTAATGCAATTGCGTTTAGAAGAATTGCTGGAAACAGGGCAGTTTCAGTTGGCATTAGAAAAAGCAAAATTATTTACTGAAGCATACAAATTCTTGCCTGCTAACAACCCCTACCTCAAGGAATTTTTGCTCATAAAAGCAGATGCAGCAGAGGCAGTGGGCGATGTAAACACCTATGCTCATATATTGGATACATTAGATAAGTTTGTGGCAGCCAATTTCGCAAAAAACACTGTCGATTATGCAGATATTCAACTCCGAAAAGCAGATTTGCAGGTAAAGTACCGTGGTCAGTTTCAAAAAGCTGTCAAAAATTACACAACCTACTTCGATGGTTACATAAAGTACAGATTATCATCTGCTTCCATCAATAACATTGCGTATTACAATGGTCAACTCAAGTGCTACGCAGCACTTTCCAAAAGCGATTCCACCATGCTGATTTCAAGAAAGGCTTTGAGCAGTGCAATCAAGGCCTATGGTGCCAATTCACCAGAAGCCTTGTATTTTGAATCGATATTGGCGATGAGTCAATTCAATTTAGGTCAATACAAAGAGGTAAGACAGACCTTGATCTCTGCCAACTCCCGCAAAATCAGTGCAGATTATGAGGTAAATTATTATTATATCCAATCGCTTTTCGTCCAGTCGCAATTGTATGAATGGTTAGGAGAATTTGCTAAGGTAAGGGCCTTGGTAAATCAAGCATATTCAGTTTCTTTACGTAAAAGCGAGCCCCGTTTCTACGACCAAACCGCTGTTGCTGAGGCACTTGGCAATGCCTACTTGCTGAGTGGCAATTATTTGAAGGCCGATAAAAGCCTAAAGTTCGCTATTGAAACCAAGATAAAAATGGTAGGAGAAAACTCATTTTTACTCCTAGAGCCCTACTTGCAAATGACAGACCTGAAAACGCAAAAAGGGGAGTTGAAAGAAGCAGATAAATACTTGCAAGCATCTGAAAAAGTGCTAAAACTCTATTTCCCTTTACCAAATAGCAAGTTTCACATTGATTTATTCCTCAACAAAAGCAAATATTATACTTCTATAGCAGATTACCGCAAAGCAAAAGAGGCGCTGCTCAATGCCATAGACATTACGATTGCATTGTATGGAAACACCCATATTAGACTTGCCCCACTATACGCTGAACTAGCAAAAGTAGCTCTAAGCGATAATAATGCCAATGTAAACGAGGCGTTCAACGATTTTGAAATTGCAAAAAAAATCATTGAAAACTCTGTCGGCAAAGAAACACCTGTGTACATGAAACTAATAGTACAACAGGCCGCTTTAATGATAGAAGCCGGCAAATTTGAGATAGCAGAAAAAGCATTGAACGATGCCGAAAAGTTTTGGGCGTTGAAACTTGGCAATGAAAACCAGCAGTTGGCCGAGATTCAGTTGATAAGAGGGGCTTTATATTATGATCAAAAAAAATATGCAGATGCTGACAAAGCTTATAAAAAAGCAGCTTACCAGTATGAAAATCTGTTCAACAAACGGCATCCTGGCTTCTTGTCGGCACAAACAGGGCAATGCAAAGTAGCTTACATGCTCAATCAATATATTGATGCCGCCAACTTGCTTGAGCCAGTGCTACAACAAAGGTTGAAATTTGTTGATAATAATTTCCCAGTATTGAGCTTTGGCCAACGGACAAGTTTCTGGGCTTCTTTCCGCGATGAATTTGAAATCTACAATTCGATAGCCACCAAATTAATTGCTAGCAAACTGCAGCTAGGCAAAGCAGCCAATATGTACAACTTCGTCTTAAACACCAAAGGATTGCTGCTAAACAGCGATGCCAAACTAAGACGTCAGATTTTTAGTTCGGGCGATTCTACACTGATTGCCAATTTCAATGAATGGCAATTGCAGAAAGAATACTACGCTTTAGTTTCTGGCTATTCCAAATCGCAACTAGAGGAAGAAAAAATAGCACTCGATAAAGTAGAACAAAATATTGAAATCTTAGAAAAGCAGATTCAGTCTAAGGCAGGAGTAACTATGGCCAGTGCTTCAAAAAAAGCCGATTGGCAAGATGTGCGAAAGGCAGCAGGAAAAACCGGAACAGCTATTGAAATAGTAAAATTTCGATATTTCAAACACGTATTTACCGATTCCATTATTTATGCTTCTTTGTTAGTAGATGAAACTACCAAAGAGGCACCCAAACTAATTTTGATTGGTAATGGCAAAAAACTCGAAGGCAAGTCTTTAAATTACTACCGCAACGCCTGCATCAACAAGCTAGAAGATCTGAATTCGTACCAAACATATTTTGTGCCTTTAAAAGCCCATATTCCCGATTCAAACACAGTATATTTTGCAGGAGAAGGCGTTTACACCCAGCTGAATCCTGAAATGCTCTACAATGCAGATGTAAATAAATACGCACTAGAAGCCAATGCTTTTGTGTTCTTAACAAGCACAAGAGATGCAATTGTGGAAATTGATAAGAAAGTTAGCGGTAAAAATCCGCCCAACAATCGCTTTTACTTGTATGGCAACCCAACCTTTTACACCGGAAAACAAATTGATAAAAATGCAAATATAGCCCAGCTCGAAGGTGCTGAGCGTGAGGTAACCGAGATCAATGCCAAGTTAAGATCGCTTGGAAAAGAAACTGTGAATCTTGTAGGCAAACCTGTGACAGAAGACACCATCAAATCGCTCGAAAGTGCTTATGTACTGCACATCGCCACACACGGATATTTTATGGAAAGGAAGAAAACTGGTTCGGAATTGGTGAATAATCCGATGCTAAACTCAGGCTTATTAATGGCTGGAGCAGGCACATTGCTTCAAAACCCTGATCTAGGCTATATAAATCAAAAACCTGGCGTACTCACCGCAAGCGAAGTGATGGATTTGAATTTTTCTAAAACCAAATTGGTAGTGCTATCCGCATGCGAAACTGGAAGAGGACAAGTGGAAGTGGGTGAAGGTGTATTTGGCTTACAAAGAGCCTTCTTGATGGCAGGGGCAAATGCCATTATATTAAGTTTATTCAAAGTCGATGACGAAGCCACCCGACTGCTGATGCTCAAGTTTTACGAAAAATTCCTTACCAACGGCAGCGACTATAGAAAAGCTTTTCGTGAGGCGAAACAAGAGCTTCGAAATTCAAAGGAATTCAATTCTCCGATTTATTGGGGTGCTTTCATCATGATCGAAGGCACACAACATGTCAAATCTGGCACGTAAAGCAAAAAATGCTGTCTTCTTATTTTACACCAGGAAGTGCATCCGTGTCAAAATCTAAAAATACAATTTGAAAAAGCTAGCTAACTAGCAGGGCTACTTCAATGGCAATTGTGCCACAAGCAGATGATCAAGATTGACCATTCGCTATTTTCGATTGGGGTCAATGATTACGCCCATTTCTTACATGGGTATGGCGCCTAATGGCATTTCGGTATCGCATGGCAACACCATACCAGTGCCATGTGGCTTCCTTATTGGCAAACCTAATATCAATCGCCCCTGCAACGTCAAAATCTTGAATACTTCAGGTCGTCAATCAGGCTTTTCTTTTATCTACCATCAAAATGCAAAGCTGCAATTTCATCCCTCATGTATGGCCTTCTAAAGCCTCACTGTCAATCCCCGTTATTTCGGCTTCACGAATTTCTCTTGTAAGCATTTTGCCTCTTCCCAATAACGCTAAGTGACCCGAATTAATGGTTTCAATACAACATGAATTAGTCTTAAAAAACTTTTCTTTAACGTGAATATCTTTTAAGCATAAAAATCAATGTGCTAAAATCTTAAATTCCGTTCTGCGGTTTATTTCCCTGCCTTCGGGTTCATCGTCATTAGAAGCCAAGGGGCGGTCTTCACCGTAACCAATGGCTGTCAGGCGTTTGGAGCTCACACCTTTGGCAGTCAAATATAGCATTACTGCATCGACTCTGCGCTGAGAAAGCACCCTGTTGTAGTCTGGCAGGCCGTGGGTGTCGGTGTGGCCACCAATTTCTAAGCCTACAGATGGATGGGCCTTTACCCAAGCTACTAGTTTGTCTAGGTATTGAAACGATTGTTTTTTAATCACCGACTTATCGAAATCGTAGTAGATATTTCTGAGAATAAACGACTCGCCTACCGTTATTTTCTTCAAGTGAAATTCCTTGTTTACAGTCTTTGCCGTTTTGCCATTGGCGGGAATGGCCACAATTAAGTTCACATATATATAATTTTGCTTGGTGACGGTGATTGAAAATCTGGCGGGCTTGGATTGAGATATTTCAGTGGAGAAGCTACCATCTTCACCCACATCTAACACATCTACCACATTACCTTTCAAATCATTGATCACGATTTTAGCATCTAAAGGCAGGTTTGAATAATAGTCTGAAACCTTTCCTTTAAAAATGGAAGGGTAGCTGTCCATGACCTTTGTGGGCTTGGTTGGCAGAGTTGCCGTAGGTTTCGGTAGGTCGTTGGCAGGTTTTTTCACCGCTAAGGCACCTTGTTTGGCGGTAGTATCGATCAAAGCAGCCATGCGTTTAGCTTTGGCTACGCTGTCTTTTTTAATGGCATCTTTCTCAATTTTCTTGGTAATCGAATCGCGCTGGGTTTCCATTTCTGGTTCAAGATGTATTACATAAATGTCCTTATCGCCAAAGCCATCGCCTTTGGCAGAGGCGAAATAGCCTGTTTTCCCGTCTCCAGTTATTACAAAGTAAATGTCGTCATCGGGCGAATTTACTGGATAGCCCATATTGGCAGGTTGCGACCATATTTTTTTGGTTTCGTCATACACGGCTTTGTAGATATCGAATCCGCCCATTCCCTTGTGACCACGAGAGCTGAAGTACAAGGTTTTACCGTCCATGTCCACAAATGGACTATCATCGTCATATTCGGTGTTGATGGTAGAGCCTAAGTTGATCGGCTTTGTCCAGTTGCCTGCCTTATCCAAGTCGGCTTTGTAAATATCGAGCCCCCCAAATCCGCCAGGCCTGTCGCTTGAAAAGTAAAGCGTTTGGCCATCGTACGAAATACCTACAGATGGCTCTTTGAAGCGGGAATTAACAAATTTACCCATGCCGGATGGCACAGTCCATTTGCCATCAGGTTGCAATTTGCTCACATAAATATCGCCTCCATTGTCTGGCTTGTACAAAAACAGTTCTTTGCCATCGGGCGAAATACCAATACTGGCATCATGGGTCTCGGAATTGATGGGCTTTTGCATGTTTTTGGGCGAGCTCCACTTCCCATTTACTTTTTTACTCATCCAGATGTCTTCAAAATATTCATTATCCACATCTTTATTTTTTCCCACGCCACCGTTTCTTCGCGAAGTAAAAAACATGGTTTGGTTGTCCGCGGTTACAGCTGGGGCATAGTCTGGGTATTCACTATTTACCACATCTTTAATATTGTCAATTTTGTAGGCTATCTTATTGCCATAATATGCATCGCCATTTATACACTCATAAATAGATCTGTCGGTTTTTATCACTTCGTCCTTCACCGTAGAGGCAAGTTTTAGTGCTTTTGCTTCGCTTAGGTTTTCCTTATATTGCTTGTAAAATTTGGTTGCTTCTTCAAACTTTCCACCCAATTGGTAGCCTCGGCCTATCATGTATAAAATGTCGGGCGCAACCTCCGAATTGAGTTTGTAGGCTTTCTGAAGGTAATTGACAGAAAGCTCCTTTTGAATGGTCTCCAAATAACATTTGCCAGCCATAAAATTGGCCAATGTGTTTTCAGGATTCATCTCTATGGCTTGCAGGTATACACCCAACGCATCTTTCTTATCGCCAAAGCCATACATTTCGTCAGCAAGCTTTACCAAGTTCTCATCGACCGATTGTGGAAAAATCGAAAGGCTGATTAATGATAAAACCGCTAGACTAAAAAAAACTTTGTTCATTGACGACTTTTTTCAATTTACATCTAAATAAAATACAAATATATGGTTTTATGACAAAATAATACGGTTTTGTGATGATATCAATTTGTAGAGAACCAAATCCAACCACGCTGCCACATGATGAATATTATGCCCTAGATGGATAATTCCGGCCAACGAGCTAGCACCTATCGAGATCTAGCTATCTTTCATGGTTTTGGAGTAGGCTTTGTTGTAGTGCTGCAATATCAGCTCTGCCACCAATCCAGTCCATCCTGTTTGATGGGTAGCTCCCAAGCCCTCGCCAGTATCGCCATGAAAATATTCGTAAAAAGTAATATAGTCTTTGAAATGCGGATCGGTTTGTAGTTTTGCTCGCTTGCCATAAATGGGTCTGTTACCATTCTTGTCGCGGGTAAATAATTTGATCATTCGCATGCCAAGTTCATCGGCTACATCGCTGATATTGATATAATTGCTGCTTCCCACGGGATATTCCACCTTAAAGTCTTCTTTGTAATAGGTGTAAAATTTATTGAGCGACTCAATAATCATGTAATTGACCGGAAACCAAATAGGACCCCGCCAATTGGAGTTGCCTCCAAACATGCTGCTATCCGATTCGCCAGGCGTGTAGGGCACAGTATATTCGTGCTTTTCATGTTTGAAAATATAAGGATTGTCTTTATGGTATTTCGATAATGAGCGCACACCATAATCTGATAAAAATTCGTCTTCGTCAAGTAGCCGCTTCAATACCTTCTTCAATCGGCTTCCCTTCAAAATTGAAAAACGCCTTCTCACTCCTTTGCTTGGGTCTTTCCAGGCGGAAATAAGCGAAGCATATTCTGGTCGGTAACTCATAAACCATTCTAGCCTTCGCTTGAAGTGCGGCAATTTCTCTAGCAGTTCGGGCTCTATGGTTTCCACAGCAAACATTGGAATCAACCCCACCATCGAGCGGATTTTGATCGGAATATACTCTCCACCATGCAGGTTTAATACATCATAAAAAAACTCGTCTTCATTATCCCAAAGATTCAAGGCACTGCCCGAAACATTGGAAATAGCTCCAGCTATGTACATAAAATGCTCCAAAAATTTGGTAGCCATATCTTCATAAGCCGAATTCCGCTTGGCGAGAATAAGCGCGATTTTTAGCATATTGAGCGAATACATCGCTACCCAACTTGTGCCATCTGCTTGCTCTAATTTTCCGCCAGTGGGCAAAGGTCGGCTTCGGTCAAACACCCCTATATTGTCCATTCCCAAAAAGCCACCCTCAAATATGTTTTTGCCTTCGCTGTCTTTCTGATTTACCCACCAAGTAAAGTTGAGCATGAGTTTGTGAAACACCCGCTCTAGAAAATCGTAGTCTTCTTTGCCATGCAAATCGCGCTCAATTTGGAAAACTCTGATGCAAGCCCAAGCATGAACAGGCGGATTAACATCGCTAAAATTCCATTCATAAGCGGGTATTTGCCCGTTGGGATGCATATACCATTCCCTTAGCAAAAGTATAAGCTGCCGCTTTGCAAAATCGAGATCTACAATCGCAAGTGGCACTACATGAAAGGCCAAATCCCAAGCTGCATACCAAGGATATTCCCATTTATCAGGCATAGAAATGATCTCCAAGTTATTCAAATGCCGCCATTCTTTGTTTCTTCCCCAATTCCTATCGCTTGACGGATTAGTTCCTGGGTCGCCTTTCAGCCAAAGATCTACATCATAGTAGTAAAATTGCTTGCTTATCAGCTGCCCTGCAAATGCTTGGCGTTGAATATTTTTGATGTCTTCATCGTCTACATGCTTTTGCAAGTCGCCATAAAACTCATCAGCCTCATTTTTACGGTCTTCAAATATTTGGTCAAATGCTAAAAAAGGAGCAGCGTTAAATTCCTTGCTTAATCGCAGCTGTACGGTGGCACTTTCGCCAGCATCTACTATAAACGTATATTGCAAAGCAGCCTTTGTGCCTTCGTCTTGCGGGTTTATGGCCTTCTTATTTCCTTTGACTATATACTCATTTATGGCGTCTTTATAGTAGCCTTTCTTATGTTTGGCACCATAAACAGCATGCCAATTGGTTTCATTGTTGGTAAACAGAGTAGTAGGATGGCCATCAAAATAAAGATTAAAATTTCCCAAATCGCGATGTTCAATAAAAATTGTATTAACACCGCAAGTGAGTTTTGGCTGGTATTTGTCTTCGACATAGTTCCAAAAATTGCGAAACCATAGCTGAGGAATGATATCGATAGTAGCCGTATCAGGGCCTCGATTAATTGCTGTGATCTTCACACAAATGTCCTCGGCATCTGACTTGGCATATTCCATGAAAATATCGAAATACCGATCGTCATCGAATATGCCCGTGTCCATTATGTCGTACTCAGTGTCTTCTCTACCAAGCTTTGCATTCTCTTCATATATTTTGTCATACGGAAAAGTTTGTTGCGGGTACTTGTAGAGCATTTTCATATACGAGTGCGTAGGTGTACTATCTAGGTAATAGTACATTTCCTTCACATCCTCACCATGGTTGCCTTGCGGGCCCGTGAGTCCAAATAGGCGCTCTTTTATAAATGGGTCTTTCTCGTTCCAAAAGGCTGGAGCAAGGCATAAATATTGCTTGTAGTCGCATATTCCGCATATTCCGTCTTCGCCCCATCGGTAAGCTCTCGACATGGCATGATAATAATCGATATAGCCCCAAGCATTGCCATCGCTGCTGTAATCTTCACGTACCGTACCCCATTGACGCTCAGACATGTACGGACCCCAACGTTTCCAACTTCTGTTTCCCTTCGAATCCTGCACACGTTCTTTCTCCTGATTCTGCATAAAATCTTTAATTTTTCAACAATATAGCAATAAACCTTAAAATGAGTTACTCACCAAAGATTTTTAAGAATCGCTAAATCAGGATTGAAATGAAGCTATGTTTGATTAATTCATCCCTGTTTTGTTTTAATAGATATTTTCCATGGGCTTCCTCGATTATACGTCCGAAACTTCTTTGAAAATAAAGCAAATTTCTTGTACTCTTCTAAGGCGGCAGTTGCCCACTAGTATTCCACTTTATTAAAAATAAAACTCATAATTGTATTGAACAGACCGATTCAAAAGTTCTCGCTAGCTCGGGTAAATTGACAAATCTAAATTCTGAATTTGGCCTAATTTATCAAATTCCTTTAGTTTTAAAGAGGTTTAGGCCTAATTTTGTCGGAATACAATTTGCCTCTCACCCCTTTATGAAAGCACACAACTACGCATATTTGGTTACCACCACCATTTTTTCATTGGCAATATTTGGCCTTAACGCCCAAAGCCAAAGCTATAAAAACATTAAACTACCTCTCGAAAAACGGGTGGACTATTTGCTCTACGAAATGACTTTGGAAGAGAAAATTGATCAACTGTATGGCGATGGACTGAAAACCAAATCCAATGTACGCTTAGGCATACCAGGATTTGAAATGTCGGATGGGCCAATTGGCGTCAGAACGGGCAAAGCTACTGCATTTCCTGCAGGGGTGGCGTTGGCCTCATCTTGGGATACGAATTTGGTAGCCCGTGTTGCCAAGGCAATTGCCATCGAAGCTAAAGCCAAAGGCCTCAATATGATGTTGGGGCCAACAGTCAACATCCATAGGCTGGCCATTGGAGGCCGTAATTTCGAAAGCTTCAGCGAAGATCCATACCTGGCCTCCCGCATGGCAGTAGCCTACATAAAAGCCATGCAAAGCGAAAAAGTGATTGCTTGCGTCAAGCATTTTTGTTGCAACGATCAGGAATGGGAACGGATGCGGTACGATGCTGTGATAGATGCACGGACTATGCACGAAATTCACATGCCGGCTTTTAAAGCTGCCGTACAAGAGGCAGGGGCGTACACCGTAATGAGTGCCTACAATAAAATAAATGGGTTGTATGCTAGTGAAAATCCAATTTTGCTTACCGAAATATTAAAAGATAAATGGGGCTTCAAGGGTTTTGTCATATCCGATTGGGAAGCTACCCATAGCACTTTGGCCTCTGCCACCGCAGGCTTAGATTTAGAAATGCCAACTGGCGTGTATTTTGGCGATTCTCTGCTGCGCTTGGCAAGAAACGGCAAAGTTTCGCAAGCCATGATAGATGATAAAGTAAGAAGAATTCTTTATGTAAAATTTAAAGCTGGCCTATTTGACACAACCCCAGTTATTGACGAGCTGAAGGTGAATACCAAAGCACACCAAGAGTTGGCCTTGGAAGCTGCACAAAAAGGGATAATCCTGCTAAAGAATAAAAATGAAATATTGCCGCTTGATAGAAATAAGTTAAAAAAAATAGCGGTAATTGGCCCCAATGCAAATGTTGCCCGAACTGGAGCTGGTGGTAGCTCGCAAGTGAATCCGTATTACGCAATCAAGCCATTGGAAGCCTTGAAAACCAAGTTTGGTGATAAAATTGATTTTGATTTTGCCCAAGGCGATGAAATAGACATCAAAGGCCTTACCATCATAGATTCAAAATATCTGGTTGCCGAAAACGGAGAAAAAGGCCTTTCGGCAGCTTATTGGGACAAAGCCAATTTGGAAGAAGCGTTAGCATACAAAGTTAGCTCACAGCCTACACTTACAAGAGTAGATGCGAAGGTTGATTTTACGTACAACGACCCCGAATCGCCCGATGCAAAGATCGACAAAGACTATTGGATTGCACGGTGGTCGGGTAAGTTGAAACCACCCATTTCTAGAAAATACAAACTCTATACCCAAACCGATGATGGCATTCGGATGTATTTCAATGGCAAATTAGTGATCGACAATTGGGACGTGCATGGCACTGAAAAAGACTCGTTTGAAGTAGACATGGAAGGTTTCAAAACCTATGACATTAAGATAGAATATTTTGAAGGCAATATGGGAGCAGTGGTGAAACTAGGCTGGGATTTGCCGCAAGACGGAGCAAGTACTGCGGCCGGAAATCTGATTGCCGAAGCCGTAGAAATGGCCAAAAATGCCGAAGTCGCCATAATATTTGCTGGTATGAGCAACCAATACGAATCAGAGGGGTTCGACACCAAAACAGGCTTAAAGCTTCCATCCAAGCAAGATTCTTTGATAGCAGCGGTAGCTAAAGCAAACAAAAATACCATCGTTTGCCTCACCAATGGCAACAGCCTTGCCATGCCTTGGCTCGATGATGTGGCTGCCGTATTGGAAGGCTGGTATTCTGGTCAAGAAGTGGGAAATGCATTTGCTAATGTGCTTTTTGGCCAATACAATCCTTCAGGCAAACTCACTACTTCACTCATTCGCTCTGAAAGCGATATGCCCATGTTTTTAAAATATAAAGACACTACTTTTAAAGTGGTGTATGACGAAAAGTGGGCGGTAGGCTATCGATACTTCGACAAATACAAAAAGGAGGCTTTGTTTCCATTCGGATTTGGACTTTCCTATACCCAATTCAAATACAATGATTTGAAAATTACAAGTGCAAATACGCAACTTGTTGTAAGCTTTACGATCAAAAATATCGGCACAAAAACCGGAGAAGAAATAGCCCAATTGTATGTAAAAAACCCGACAGATAATGTGCCAAGGCCAGTAAGAGAATTGAAAGGCTTTGCGAAAGTGGAATTGAAACCCGGCCAATCAAAAAAGGTGGAATTGAAAATTGACACGCAAAACCTCAACTATTATAATGTGAGTAAAAAGGACTTCGAAAGCTTGCCAGGAGATTATGAAATTCAAGTGGGAGCCTCTTCTAGAGATATTAAACTGAGCGATAGGGTGAAGGTGATTCGCAAACCATGAGTGGTGAAGATTGCCAAGTGGTAAAAACTGAACCAAATTTTGAGGCAGCAAAAGACACCTCAAAGGCTATTATTTGCTCATTAAAGATGGGTTTTAATGCATCCAAATCAAGTGGCCATAGAGACAGATGGTTGTCAGCCCCAAATTTTACCACCCTAATCGCCTTTCGAATTTAGATGCTAGCACTAGCCACTGTTAGCCCCCGCATTGTTCCTATTTCAACCAAAAAATGAAATGCCTGATCGTATTCATTTTGGATAATTCCCTCCAAAATTGCCTCTCTCAGTTCTATTTTTATTTCTCCCACAACTTTTGAGGGCGGCAGATTGAAAGTTTTCATGATCAGTTCTCCAGTAATCACAGGCTGCCAATTCCTTAAGTGGTCTTTGGATTCTACTTCTTTCAGTTTTTCTTCTACGTTCTCAAAATTTGATAGGTAGCGCTTTACCTTGTCGTTATTTTTGGAAGTAATGTCGCATTTGCACAAAAGCATGAGTGCATCGATATCGTCTCCAGCTTCGAAAAGCAACCTACGAACGGCCGAGTCGGTTACAGTTTCTTTTACGAGTGAAATAGGTCGCAGATGCAGGCGTACGAGCTTTTGCACCAATATCATTTTCTCGTTCATAGGCAATTTCATTCTGCGAAATATGCTGGGCACCATTCTAGCTCCCTTGTCTTCGTGCCCGTGGAATGTCCAGCCCTGCTTAAGGAAATAGCGTTTGGTGGCGGGCTTCGCTATGTCGTGCAAAAGGGCTGCCCATCGCAGCCAAAGGTCGCTTGAAAACTCGGCAACATTATCGAGCACTTGCAGTGTGTGGAAAAAATTGTCTTTGTGGCCTCGCCCGTCTTGGGTTTCCACCCCTTGCAGAGCCACCAACTCAGGGAATATTATGTGAAGCAATTCGCTGTAATACAGCATTTTAAAACCATAAGAAGGCACTTTCGACAAAATAATTTTATTCATTTCATCACTAATTCGCTCTTTAGATATTATCTCTATTCGATGTTTGTTGGCTTTTATGGCTTCAAAAGTGTCGGGCCAAATGTCGAAATTGAGTTGCGAGGCAAAACGGCAGGCACGCATCATGCGCAATGGGTCGTCTGAAAAAGTGATATTTGGGTCGAGTGGCGTCCGAATTATTTTATTGTGCAAGTCTTCCAATCCGTTGAACGGATCTTGCAGTTCACCAAAGTCGTTGGCATTCAAACTAATGGCCAAAGCATTAATAGTAAAGTCTCTGCGATTTTGGTCATCTTCTAAAGTGCCATCTTCTACCACTGGTTTTCTCGACTCGCTTCTGTACGATTCTTTTCGTGCCCCAACAAATTCTACTTCTGTATCGGCAATTTTTACTTGGGCTGTGCCAAAATTTTTGAATACAGCTAACGACCCATTTCCTCCCGATTCTTTGAGAAACAGTTCGGCAAATTCTATTCCACTGCCTACCACTACCACATCAATGTCTTTGCAAGGTCGTTTCAGCAGCAAGTCGCGAACAAAACCACCAACCAAATAAGTGGTTTTACCATACAACTGAGCGCAATTTCTCAAATGAGCAAAAATTTCACCACGCTGCAATTCACTGGAAAGATTCATTAAACTATATTTACAATCTGATTCTATGGGTAAAATTAATGGATAGCTATTAAAGGCTCTTATTTTAAGAGAGAATATAGTTTAATACTTCAGTGTCTCTTTTTATCTAGCTTCAAAACGAACCATGAAAGTTAAAATAAATTGGCCATTCTACACCGATTAGGATGTGGCTAATTAAATTACTAAATTTCTACACTCATCGACTTTTTTCTGTGTTTAGTCGCACACATTATTGGTATGTAGTCACTTTCAAAACTATTAAGGAGACCAGTCGTTAAGAAAGCAAATATCGTTACTGAGTACTATTACCTACAAGAGAACATTTCGACAAATAGGTAGAACCTTAGTATTTCGTTTTTTGATACCACACTAAAAAAATCTTAAATACACAAACACAACAAACATGAAAGTTCCCGATATTCTCAACATCAAAACCATAAATGGCCGCATTACTGTAGTTCTTATCTTTTTGGTTCTCAATTTTACTGCCTTCTCTGTGTACATACTGTATGAGAATAACAGAATAAAAAATAAATTTTACCTTCTATCTACGCAGGCAGAGCCTGTAATCACCTTAAAATTTATAGCAGATAGCCGGCATTTTTTGGCTAGTTACATCTTACTGCAAGCCATACTGCATGATGAAACCAAAAATTACAGAAAGGACTTTTTTCGACATTTGAATGAAGAATCCGATATGATGAAATTAATAAAACTGCACTGCGATACACTCAATGTGCCAGAATACGCTGCAATTTTATCGGAGTTCGATGCCAAACAAGCTGAATTGAAAGTTGCTTCCAACACCTTCTTTGATATCATTGATGATAGAAGCGACAAAAAACTGTTTTACGCCAAGTATGGTACCAACAATGCCGATTCGCTTATAAAATCTTATTTCAACACACAATTTAGTCCAAAGTATTGGGCGAGTAATGGTGTGCACGGGAAAATTGAGGAACAGCTACGCTCCGTAAAAGAAAGCAGCGCAAGTGATTTGAAAGCACGAACATCTAGAATAGTTGTGGTTATAGGGTGCGTATTATTTTTTATTTTAATTCTCTCGTGGTTTGTTTGGTACAAAACTTCAACTTATTTAAGCAGCAGTATAAGTAAAACTGTACATGTATTGAAAGACATGGCTCAAGGTATTTTGAAAAAACAAGAGATTACCAGAAATGATGAGGTGGGTCAAATATTAGCCGCCTCCAATATATTGGTGGAAAACTTGCAAACAGCCAGCAACTTCGCCTCGCACATTGGCAAAGGAGACTTTACCTACCAATTTAGCCCGGCCAGCGAAAAAGATATATTGGGATTATCGCTTATGGACATGCGAAACGACCTTCAAAAGTTTAAACTAGATGACGAAAAACGCCTCTGGATTAATGAAGGCTTTGCCAAATTTGGCGAAATACTAAGAACAAATAATACTAACCTTTCTGCACTTTGTGAGCATTTTATTGGTGAATTAGTAAAGTATTTAAATGCCAACCAAGGCTCGCTCTTTATGGCAAATGAAGGTAAAGATGGCGTGGTGCATTTAGAAATGAAGTCATGTTATGCGTACTCTCGAAAAAAATACATCGATTCAAAAATAGAGGTGGGCGAGGGACTGGTGGGTCAAGCATTTTTAGAAAAAGATTTTATTTATCTAACCAGTGTCCCAGACGATTATATCAAAATAACCTCTGGACTTGGAGCAGCATTGCCAAAAGCAGTATTGATAATGCCAATAGTGATAGAAGAACTTGCAATGGGTGTAATAGAAATAGCATCATTTGACGAGTTTGAAGCGTATCAGATAGAATTTGTGAAAAAACTAGGCAGCGACTTGGCTTCGGTGCTACAATCGGTGCAGACCAACGACAAAACCCAAATATTGGTTTCGCAATTGCAAGAACGTACCGAACAAATGCATAGCCAAGAAGAGGAAATTCGCCAAAATATGGAAGAGCTGATGGCTACACAAGAAGAGATAATGCGAAAAGAAGAAGGCTATTTGCAAACGATAAAATTATTAAAAACAGAAAATGAACAATTGAAAAAAATGCAGATGATCAGCCTGTTAAATTGATGATAGTAATGCACATCTCTTAGTTATTTCAAATTGTCAGCATCTATTGAGTAAGTCGAACTCTTGAAATATACAAAAAATACATAATTACCAGATAAATACTTTAGGTCAAGGATAATAATACCATGTTAAAGATATAGTAAACGATGTGACCGTACTAAAGAAGCATTTTACCTAAAGTGCACCCCATAATTTACCAGTGAATGGTTTGAGAAAATAAAAATCTTGCAAGCATGGATAAAAGGGAAGCTATGGGTTTAATAGGTAACTACATAGAAACAATGAGGAGCAGGTAAAATATTAAACAGGCATTATTTGGCTCTTTTGCTAAGGGCACGCAACGAAATGACAGTTATATTGCTATAGCTGTCATTTTAATGACAAAGAAACTGCTATTGAAAATCGATTTAATGAAGCTTCGAACAAAAGTAATCCTGAAACCAGAGCCCCATCCTATTTTATGTGGCGATTTTACAATCAGAAACAATATACCAAACGAAATACTAAACCACGGGATAGAATACGCAAATAGCAGAGTAGTTTGGGTGCAGCCTCATTTATTTTTCAAATAGTCAATTGCCTTGTCCAAAACATTATCTCTACCCAAATTCAGGGCTGCTTGTGAGGGCTTTACTACAATACTGGGAGGAAGGCCTTTGCCCTCAAATATTTGCTTTTGATTATCAAAAGTAGCTTTTAAAGCCAACTGGATCAGCCACCCGTTTGGCAATTTGAAATTGCCAGTGAAGTCTTTCGAAAGCGCATTTTGGCTGTTTTCAACACTTATTATGGGGCCTTGAGCCCCACCAGTAGTATCGCCTATAATGGTTATATTGGGCAAATTGTGCAGTGCCAAAGCAGTGAGTTCGGCCGCACTGAAGCTGTATCTATCGGTCAATATCAACAGTGGTTTAGTAAACGCTTTTGTGCCTGCAAACGAGGCTGTTTCGGCTATGAATGGGGTGGTTTCGTACCGATCTCTGCCCACTCGAAATTTCGAATAGCCCCAAGTGTAGTTGGCTGGCACGAACTTTGAAATCAAATTTTTAAACGATGTGGCAAGGCCTCCGCCATTACCACGCAAGTCGAGAATAATTCCGCTCCAAGCATTTTCTTGAATCTGTTTCAAATATTCATTAAATGCATCATTTTGACCTGCATTTTCTAATGCTGTATGAAACCCAAAGTACCTGATGTAGATGATATTGGTTTTTAGCAATGGACTCAAATAAAATTCTACATTGGCTGTTCCTTTTTCTTCATAGGTGAACGTAGCAACTAGGGAAGTATCTATATATTTTCCGATGATTAAAGAGTCAGATTCTACCCGAGGGTGTTTTTCATAGTAATCAGATGTTAATGCACCATAACTCGCATTTTGAGTTTTTATCAATCTATGCCCGTCTACTAATTTACTGAACATGGCGTAGGTGATGCGAAGAAGCTCTAGTTCCGACATTCCGGAAGTCACTTTCGGCCTAAATTCACTGTAAGCATCGTCCCAATTCACATTATCGTAAGCGAAAAAAATATAATTATCATTAATTCCATGCCAAAAAGCATCAAAATTTGTAATAGCGTCCTTTGAACTGTTACTAAATGTTGGCAGATCTTCCGTTTTTCGGCAGGAAAAAATGAATACAATAAAAATCAAGACCAAGCTATTCGCTTTCTTCTTCCTGCTCAAGTACATCGTCATCAGTTTTTTTGTGCAACTTTTTAGAGGTTAGCGTCAATAAAAACCCCAGCGAAAAGCTCCAGTTTCTATTCATTTGTGGCACATAATATTTGGGCTCACCAGCCTGAAAAACAAATCGATCGGCTAGCCCGTGTGAGTACCTTGCCTCCGCAAAAAATTCGCCTCTTTTTATTTTATAAGCTACACCGCCACCTAACAACAAGCCGTAATCTATGCGGTTGTCACTTCTTTTATTTACACCAAAATCGTTGTCGAAATTGTAGGTTTCAGTAGCTTCTTTCCTGCTATAATTTCTGTCGCCAAGGTTGGCAGTAAAATACGAGCCATACTTGGTTGCAGCCAACCAATAAGCTGCATAGATACCTCCATTGACATAAAATTTAAACTTTTGCCCTTCTATAAACCATTTCAGCATTACCGGCACTTCCAAGTACCGCTTCTGCAATTCCCAATAGCTACTGCTTCCTAGATCTCTGGTTTCAAACCGTTGGCTGTCGTAATATTTTCGAACCCCATAGCCCTTTTCAGAATACAAGCCCTCAGCCCTTATTGACAGCTGCTTAGAAATGGCATGATCGTATGCGAATCCAAACTGAATGCGATTAATATGTTCGCCTTCCGTAAATGCTAAATTACGATTGTCGGTGTCGGCCCAGGCATTGTTTATCCCTATCTTCGGCCCAAAAAGTACCTGAGAACTCGTATACGTAACAACGAAAATGGAGCAAAGGAAAACGACACGAGCAGAAATGCTAATAAAAAATGATGCTGTGTTCAAATTTTTTTCCAAACTATAGCTAATGTTGAGTACTTCTTTGGCGCATTAATCAACTTCCTTTTACTTCAAAAACCATATAATCAAAAGAGTTTCACCCCGTAATGAATGAAACTCTAGTGCATAATAAATAACGTTGACTAAGTTTTACCCTACTAACCCCATTTTAACGAAATCTTGAATATCTAGAATTCCAGCTGGCTTATTGTTATCAAGAACGATTATATTGTCTACTTGTTTTTTGGTAAATATATTGACCGCTTCGTAAAGCAAAGCATCTGCACTTACCGTCAGGGGCTCGTTGTACGTGAAATCGCTCATTTTTTTATCCAGCAAAGCCTTGCCGCTCTCTTTCAAATGCCTGCGTACATCGCCATCGGTAAATATACCTTTCAAATTTCCATCAGCATCCAATACAGACACAGCTCCCAATTTCGATTCGGTCATTTTCAAAATCGCGTCCTGTATATTATCTACCAAACCTATGGTTGGATTTTCTTCCCTAATTACTTCGCGAACTTTAACGGTCATTAATTTGGTGTGCTCCACAAATTGATCGGTACCTACAGTGGTAAAGTGGTTGTCGGGCAATTTCTTCAACACGCTCCAAGGAATAGTTACTGTGTGTACACCTATTTCAAAAGCATTGCGTACGTGCTCGGCCGTGCGTACAGAAGAAAACATAATTTTAGACTCGTAACCATAGCGATCTACCGCCACCAGACACTGATTGATCAAAGTAAGCGGATCGTTGCCTTGATCTTGGTAGCGACCCACCAACACGCACACATAGTCTGCTCCAGCTTGCATAGCCAAATAAGCCTGATTGAGGGTATAAACCAAATGAACATTTACTCGCAAGCCATTGTCTTTCAATAGTTTACAAGCGCGTAAACCCTCGGCTGAAACAGGGATCTTGAAATAGGTTTTGTTTTTGTCTAACCCTAAAGCCAACAATCTCTGTGCTTCTTTAAGTATGTCTTCTGCGGTATCGCCCAAGGCTTCTACGTGCAAAACGGGCACCATTTTTGAAAGTTTTACAATAGCACCATCAATATCGGTGATGCCATGCTTGTGCATAAAGGTGGGTGTAGTAGTAAGGCCATATAAATAGCCCCATTTGAAAGCTTCTTCTATCTCTTTGAAGTCGACCGAATCTAAATAAAGTTCCATGTATTAAGTTGATTATTATGAATTGTTAATTTGAGATTTCACGTCTTGATCGGCAGGCGTTTCGGCAACAGGTTCAGCAAAAAACCGCTTTTGAAATAGCAAAAGTGTGATCACAGAAATAAATATGGAAGCATCAGCAACATTAAATATAGGCCAAAAAGCATAGTACTGGCCGCCAATCAAGGGAAGCCAATCGGGCAAATAGCCCTCCCAAATATCGATGTAAAACATATCAATTACTTGCCCGTGAAACCAAGCCGTGGGTGAACCATACGGTGCGTTGTGAAGTAGAACGCCATAAAAAGTACTATCAATCACGTTGCCAATTGCACCTCCTAGAATAGCTGCAACGCACCACAGCAAACCACTGGATGTGTTTTTCAAAATCATGTCACGCAAATAATAGGCTATGGCAAACACAGCCAAAATGCGAAACCCGCTCAATAGAAACTTGCCGTAGCTAGAACCAAGTTCTAACCCAAACGCCATACCTGGGTTGAGCGTGTAGTGCAGTTTGAACAAGTGGCCGACCAATGGTATCTCTCCACTAGGGCCCATCTCCATGAAGAAATAGACCGACAGCTTCACTATTTGGTCGGTCAAAACGATGATCAGGGTGAGCAGAAAGTATTTATATATTTTCATTGCAAAGTTTTCGACTATAAATAAGAGGTGCAAAAGTATTTATTTTATTGAATAGTATGTGTATAGGTTTATTAAAAAGACACATTATGATACAACAACCGATGAAAATCTGCTTTCCAATGTAAAATTATTGTAAACCGTAGGTAGATCAAATTTTAGCAAGTATTTTTACCCAAATCGCACCAAAAAAACAATAATTTACCACCATGGCAAAACCCAACATTATTAAAGGCGGAGAAAATTTTATAGAAGGTATAATATTTGCATCACGATGGTTGCAAATGCCTGTCTATTTGGGCTTAATATTTGGCACAGGATTGTACGTTTACAAGTTTTTCGAAGAACTTGTGCATTTATTCAACGAAATAGGGCACTTCAATGATGTTGATGTGATGCTCTCTATTTTAGGGCTGATCGATATTTCAATGGTAATGAACTTACTGATCATTGTAATAATAGGCGGGTACTCGATATTTACAAGCCGCATAGATTTTACTGAACATGAAGATCGTCCACATTGGCTCGATCACATGGATGCCGGCATACTGAAAATCAAATTAGCAACATCTTTGGCCTCAATTTCGGGGGTTCATTTGCTGAGAACATTTATTGATATTCACAGAGAGATAGGAATAGAAGCTAAAGACGCTGCCATGCAATCTTTGGCTTTCAATGGCGTGATTATCGAAATTGTAATCCACTTAGTGTTCATTATCTCCGCCCTGATGTTGGCATGGGTAGAGCGTATATTGCACGAATCGCACTTTGCAGCACACCGTTTGGAAAAGGAAAAGCACAACGAACACGTAGGTATTGGCGGAATACCTCATTCTGAAATTACCCATTAGGCTTCGAGCTCCGATGGTCGGTATTTAGGAAAGGATTTGAAAAGATTTGAATGGTTGATACGAGGATTGAATTAAAATAAAATACTTCAAGCATGGCTGATGAATAATCAGCCATTTTTTTGGGTACTTGTGAAGAAGCCAAATATTAAATAAATGTTGACTCCATTTTACTATCCGCTTTTCTGATACCAAGCTACACCTGCCAATACTGCTTGTGTTGGCAATACCAATTCTTAAATAAAATATGGAGGAATATTTGCTCATGGCAAGGGAAGCCATCGAAAAAAGCGAGTATTTTGAAGAGGAAATTTTTATGACGGCATGCTATTTTCTGTTCCTTTGTTTTATCAAATTACTTAGAAAAGTAAAATACATCACACTTCATCAACATCAGCTTTTTTGCCATGTAAACCGATTCCAATCAAGCGAATTCTAATGCTTTACGATATACTGGCATGCTATACAAAACCAAAGGAATAGCTCTCAGCTATATCAAATTCAAAGAAACTTCGATAATTGCCAAAATATTTACCGAAGAATTTGGGATGCAGACCTACATCCAAAATGGTGTACGCAGTGCGAAAGCCAAGCCTAAAATGGCTTTTTTCCAACCACTGACATTGCTAGATATGGTAGTCTATCACAAAACTGGGCAGGAAATACACCGCATAAGTGAAGTCAAGTGCAGTACTCCTTACCAGACCCTACAAACTGACGTTAAAAAAATAACCGTTGCTAGCTTTTTAACTGAAATACTATCGAAGTGTGTGCATGATGGCGATTCGAATTCAGAATTGTTTTCGTTTTTATGTTCGTCATTTGTCCATTTCGATAAGCAAACGGTAGATTTTCAAAACTTCCACGTTCACTTCTTATTTGAATTAACAAATTATTTGGGATTTCACCCACAGAGCTTTGATGAATTAAAAACCCAATTGGCAACTTACAGAAATGGGTGGTTGCCTATTCTTCAAGACGATAGTTTGAAGTTTATATGTGTGAGCTTGATCGAAGGAATGAATAATATAGCTATTAATGCCAATTATAGAAGGCTTTTGATAGATATACTGCTAGATTTTTACCAGGCACACGTGGCGAATTTCGGAGAAATAAAATCTTTGAAGGTGCTGCGTGAACTATAAAGATATAATTTTGATTTTAGAAAAGTGCGACAAAATCCATCAATGAGTAAAGAACGCCTACTTTTGCTGGCAGTTGCCGCAGTGCAATTCACCAACGTAATGGATTTCATGATTATGATGCCACTTGGCCCACAGCTGATGCGCACCTTCGAAATCAATCCGCAAGAATTTAGTTTATTGGTATCAGCCTATACTTTCAGTGCTGGCATTTTTGGATTTCTTGGTGCGTTTTTTATCGATAAGTTTGATCGAAAAACAGCTTTGATCACCATATATATAGGTTTTACAGCAGGAACAATGATGTGTGGTTTGTCCGATTCGTACATGCTGCTGCTCTCAGCGCGCATACTGACGGGTATGTTTGGTGGTTTGCTCGGTGCATTGGTACTCTCTATCGTGGGTGATGCAATTCCTTTAGAACGGAGAGGTGCAGCAATGGGAACGGTAATGGCTGCATTTTCAGTGGCTTCAGTGGTGGGAGTGCCCTTTGGGTTGTATCTGGCTACCAGCTTCAATTGGCAAATGCCTTTTCTACTTTTGGCTTTCCTAGGGCTCATTGTGCTTTTCCTTATCTACCAGTTTGTACCTTCCATGACATCACATTTGCAAAAAGCCAAGCCCAATGATAATCCCTTTGCATTCGTAGCCAGCATAACCAAAAATCCTAACCAGATTTTGGCTTTATCGCTCATGGTATTTATGATGCTTAGTCAGTTTTCGTATATTTCTATGCTTAGTCCTTATATGGTATCTAATGTAGGCTTTTCTGAGCACGACCTCACTTATATATATATGCTTGGTGGGGCACTTACCATTTTTTCTTCACCAATTATTGGCAAATTGGCCGATAGGTTTGGGAGAGCTCGAATATTTACTATTTTCAGCATACTAATGTTAGGCCCTACAATTTACCTGACAAATATTGGACATACGCCCATTGCCATTGTGCTGGTGGTTACTTCACTCAATTTTATGTTCGTAAGTGGGCGAATGATTCCAGGCTCTACTATGGTGACAGCCGCGGTGCTTCCGCAAAACAGAGGCAGCTTTATGAGCATCAATGCATCCATTCAACAGCTTTCATCGGGTTTAGGTGCATTTTTGGCCGGGTTAATTGTCTATAAAAATCCATTGTCGGGCATGCTCATCAACTACAATTATGTAGGATATTTTGCCTTATTTGCTTCTGTGATTTCCATTATTATTGCCAACAACCTGAAAGCCATTGATGTACAACAGCCACCTACCACCCAACCCATAGCCCACCATGCGTAAACAGCAAAAAGTTTTTATTGCCATTTCCATTTTATTTTTCGCAATAGTAGGCTACATCGTGTGGGACATGGCCAGCTATACTACTAAGCCTTGGGGAAAAAAGAAGAAAGAAGTGATGGTGAAGTAGCCATTGCTATAACCTACGGTTGTTCATTATGCAGAACTTACTCCAATTTCTGCATAATGAATTCCCCATAGCAAAAAATCACTAGTTATTACCCTGCTTCTTAAACTCGCTTTCAATGTTAATTACATTGCTAGTAGCAATTCTGGCATTGGCCGGTATAGGTTGGTCAAAATCTATTTCTGTTGCTTTTCCATCGTTTGTGCCGAGCTGTACCTTGGCTCTTCGAAACATGAGTCGCTTAGCCGTATCGGCACTAGTTGTGTAATAAATGAAGTACTGGTTTCCATCGTCATAAATGGCAGTCTGACTGATGGTCTTTTTCATTTTACCTGCATTTAAGCCTTGAATTTTGGCAGTAATTGACATTTCGGGCAACACCAAATAACCCTTTGGGGCTTTGAATGAGGTGTGCAACACAATAGAACGGGTTTCTTTATCAATAGTGCGCGACACATTTTCGATCTTGCCGATCACCGCAGGAATAGACTTATTGATAAATGCTATTTCCACCTTTTGATTTTCGCTTATCAGTGCCAAATCTTTTTCATAGCAATAAACATCTGCCCTAAGCTCGCTCAAATCGATAATTTCGACCAATACAGAACTATTTTCCGCCCTCATGCCGATTTTTGCAGGCATATTGTAAATAAATCCCGAAATAGGGGCTCGCAATATTTTTTCGGTTTTGATTACAGCATTGGCCGGATCAGCTAGATCGTCTGCGTTTACCCCTTGCAAGTTCAATTTTGCCCTTAGTGTTTTCTCTAAACTTATAGCATTTTGAAACTTTGATTCTATCAATTGGTATTCCGAAAGGGCACCTACATTAGAATTTTTAAGGGTGGTTTGTCTATCGAAATCTTTCCTGTAAAAGTTGGCATCGGCTAAGGCAGTCATATAGTCTTGCTGCATTTGTATCAATTCAGTGCTGCTAATGCTCATTAAAGCCTGACCTTTTTGCACATTGCTGCCTTCCAACACAAAAATTTTATCTACCGCCCCTGCTATTCTAGGTGTTACTGCAGCCTCAAAATTGGGTTTCGGAGCTACAATACCATTTGCATAGATGGTGGGGTATATCAATTTGTCTTCCATGGCATTGAGCTGTATCTCCATGAGCGAAAGTTGCTCGGTACTCAGCACAATAGATGGTGGTCCGACAATGGTAGATTTGTTCTCTACTTTGGGTTTTTCTTCACTACAAGCCGCGAAAACAAAGGCAATGGTTAGAAGCAAGCTTATTTTAAATGATGTTGTATTTTGCACGATATTAGGGTGTTAGAGATTGAGTTTAATTTTTCTGTCGTTAAATACGATGTAGAGAATGGGCAATACCACAAGAGTTAAAATGGTTGCGGTTATCAAGCCACCTATCACCACAGTGGCGAGTGGCTTTTGAATTTCAGCACCAGCACCATGCGAAATAGCCATAGGCAGAAATCCCAAAGCAGCAGTTGCAGAGGTCATCAGCACTTGGCGAAAACGCTCTCTCACTCCAGTTTCTACCCTTTGATAAATATTGCCCGAACCATGGCGGTTTTGCACGGTTTTGAAATGGCCAATTAACAATATACCATTCAACACAGCTACACCAAAAAGGGA
>Ga0163144_10005193_pt1 | contig 29033 bp, 22 predicted proteins | sample OliLak19BULKMAT1_FD_123175 | JGI IMG/M metagenome (GOLD analysis project Ga0163144, IMG submission 123175) | Freshwater microbial mat bacterial communities from Lake Vanda, McMurdo Dry Valleys, Antarctica - Oligotrophic Lake LV.19.BULKMAT1 | ecosystem: Environmental > Aquatic > Freshwater >...
CGGCGATCGAGGTGACACAGACATTCCTGTCTGTCCTGCCTGGAGCTCCGAAAACTCGACGCCGACCACCGGCTCGAACGCCGATTACGGACTCGAACCCCGAGCACAGGCAGGAATGCCTGTGTCACCCGGCCGACCTTACGTCTCCTGCCGCAACACCTCGAGCGGCGGATGATTTGTAATACCGCGACTTGACAGAAATCCCGTGACAACGGTGACCACACACACCGCGACTGCACCGATAACCAGCACCAGCACCGGCACGCTGGGCGAGATGCGGAAGATATATTTCGCCAGCAGCGCGTTGCCCGCGACCGACAGCAAGCAACCGACCACGGCCGCCAGCACGCCGAGGATCACGTATTCGACGAGTTGAATCCGCACGAGCTGGCTCTGCGTCGCTCCGAGGGTGCGGAGCAGCACGGTTTCGCGCACGCGCTGAAACCGCCCCGTCATCACCGCACCAGCCATTACGATAATGCCCGTCACAACCGTGAACAGCGCCATGAACTGAATCACGAACGCGACCTTGGTGAAGATGCTATCCACCGTTTGCATCACGAGCGTGAGGTCGATGGCCGTGATGGTGGGAAACGCCTGCACCACTTCACGCTGCACCCGACCCGAGTGCTCCGCGTCGGTCGTGCGCACCGCGGCGACATGAAACTTCGGCGCCGGTTCGAGGACGCCTTCGGGAAACACGACGAAGAAATTCGGCTCAAGCCGCCGCCATTCCACCGCACGCACGCTGGTCACGCGCGAGCGCATCGGCACGCCTTGCACATCCCATTCGATTTCATCTCCCAACGTCAGCCCCATGTCCTTCAACAATCCTTCTTCAATCGAGATGGGGACGATCGCCTCGCCTGGCTCCACGCGGCCGACAAATGTGCCGCTCACGAGCCGCTCCGAACTCTCGAGCTGACCGCGATAAGTCGAGCGATACTCGCGTCGCAGCGTCCAGCCCGGCAGGCGCTGGCGACCGGCGTCCTGTTCCTTTCCTTCAGTTTTCTCCGCCTTGGCTTCGGGTGGAGCATCACCCCGACGTCGCACGTTCCGCAGTAGTTCCTCCACCGGCACTCCTTTCACCGACGCGATCTTCATCGTGACGATTGGTGCATGCACGAGCACCGGCGCGCCCTGCGCCGCACTCGTGGCCTTTAAGCCCTCGATCTGATCGTCCTGAATATCAAAAAAGAGCAGATTGGGGCGTCCACCCCCGCTCGTGAACGCGATCTCGTTGAGCAATGTCGTGCGGGTGAGAAACAGCGTCAGCATCAGGAACGTTCCGAGCCCGAGTGAGACGAGCAAAAGCACGGTGCGATTGTTGGGCCGGTAGAGATTCGCGACGCCTTGCCGGACGACGTAAGGCAGGCGGCGTGGAAACCATTTGCGGGCCGCCCACGTGACGAGCTTCGCCAGTCCGGCGAGCACTGCGAAACCGAACAATAACATTCCGGCGAAACCCAACCCGTCGCGCAACCGGGTGGTTTGCCACACCGCGAAACCCACGACGGCCGCGATGATAAAGATCACAATGGCAATGCGCCACGGGTCGGATCCCATCCCGACTTTTTCCGCAAAAGCCGAGCGAATCGCCACCAACGGCGAAACCCGCCGAACCGCGAGCAACGGAAGCAGCGTGAACAATACGCAGATCACCAACCCCGCGCCCATTCCTCGCATCACCGCTGGCCAGGCAATTACAAAGCCCACGTCAAAGGGCAGGACGTCCTTCAATAATTGCGGCAGCGCAAACTGTATCCCCAACCCGAGCGCCGCACCCGCCACGGCTCCGAAAACGCCAAGCGCCACGCCTTGCACCAGGTAGACCGCAAAACTCTGCCACGCGCTCGCGCCCAAACAGCGCAGCACCGCAACCGTCGTGATCTTCTGTCGCACATAAACGTGGATCGCGCTCGCCACTCCGATACCGCCCAGAAAGAGCGCGATGAAGCCGACGAGGCTCAGAAACCCTTCGATGTTCTCCAGCACCCGGCCGAGTTCACGTTTGCGCTCCGCCACCGTATCGTACCCCAACCCTTCCGCCCGGAATTCGCGCCGCATTTCGGCTTCCACCATCGCGGGCGTTTTGCCTTCCGGCAGCTTCACCATCACGCGATGCCGCACCAACACCGTGCGCTCGGCGAGTCCCGTGGCCTCGAGTTGCGCCATCGGAATCAAGGCCCGCGGAGCCACCGTCGCCGAGATCGCCGACGACTCGCCCGGCAGTTTCTGCAGCGCACCCGCAATCGTGAACTCGGTGTTGCCGAGTTTCACCGTGTCGCCGACTTTCGCGTTATATTGGCGCAGCAGGGTTTCCTCGAGAATAACAATATTATCGCCCGCCCGCAGCTTCGCCGGTGCATCGAGCGGGTCCGTGGTGAAGTCGCCGTAAAAGGGAAAATTTCCTTCCAACGCGCGGACGTTTACGAGCCGCGTCAGGTTCTGCGCCGAAGGAAACGCCACCATGGAGGAAAAGCTGATTTCCCGCGCCTGCTCCGCCCCGAGCGCGTCAATATAGCGTCGGAGATCTGCACTCGGCTCAGCGCGCCCGGTAATAATCAGATCCGCCCCGAGCAAGCCGCGCGCTTGTTCGTCGATGCCACGTTCCAAATTGGAGCCGATGGACCCGATTGCCACCAGGGCCGCAATGCCAAGCACGATCGACAACGAAAAGAGCAACAACCGCCGCCGCGAAGCCCGCGAATCGCGCCAGGCCATTTTGAAGATAAAGTTCATGATGAGTGCCGGCGAAGGCTGCGAAGGAGCGCGACTAAAGCATGATCAACGAAGGGAAAGGCGGGGAAACGTCGCGTCAATTCACCTGATTGGCCGGCTCCATCAGTTCGTCGCTGATGACGGCGCCGCCTTTCAAGCGGAGGATGCGTTCGCACTTGCGGGCAAGATCGAGGTCGTGCGTCACGAGCACCAGCGTGGTCTGTTGTTCATGGTTCAAACGAAAGATCAGATCCACCATCGCGTGGGCTGTGTCCGCATCGAGATTCCCGGTCGGTTCATCACAAAATAGAATCTTCGGCTTGTTCATGAACGCGCGCGCCAACGCCACGCGTTGCTGCTCTCCACCCGACAGCTGCACCGGATAATGATCGTGGCGCGCGCCCAGCCCCACCCGCGACAGCAACAGCTGCGCCTCAGCCTCCGCCTCGCGCCCGCCTTCGCCCCGGAGCTCGACCGGCACCATCACGTTTTCCATCGCCGTCAGCGTCGGGATCAATTGGAAGTTCTGAAACACGAAGCCGATGTGCGCATTCCGCACCAATGCACGCTGATCCTCGCTCAATTCCCCGATCGACTGCCCGGCAAGCACCACATCTCCCGTGCTGGGACGATCCAATCCCGCGCATAATCCGAGGAGCGTGGTCTTGCCACTGCCACTCGGCCCCACAATCGCGAGACTGGCGCCCGCGCAAAGCTCGAAACTTACTTCCTTAAGTACGGTCAGATCACCGCCCGCCGTCGCATACGTTTTGGTCAGCCGCTGGACTTTCAGCATGGTTTGCTCACTCATTGATGGCTCACGAAACACACGAACGCCACGAAATCGAGCTGATGCCGAAGAGTTTATTACGATACCTGCCTTTCTTGTTCTCTTTAGCGTGCGTCCTCAGCCTGGGCGCACGGACGGCTCACGCCGCCAACGGAGAGCCGCGCACGATCGTGTTCTTCGGCGACAGCCTGACCGCGGGCTACGGTTTGGACAACCCCGGCGCCGACGCCTATCCCGCGTTGATTCAGAAAAACATCGATGCGAAAAACCTTCCCTGGCGCGTCGTGAACGCTGGTCTCAGCGGCGAAACCTCATCGGGCGGACTGAGGCGGGTCGACTGGATCCTGCGTCAACCTGTGGACGTTTTCGTCCTCGCGTTGGGGGCCAATGACGGCCTGCGCGGAATCAGCCCGGAACTCACCCGCCGAAATCTTCAACAGATCATCGACCGCGTCCGCAGCAAGTATCCGGAAGCAAAAATCGTCGTCGCCGGCATGCAGATGCCGCCAGCGCTCGGCGATGACTACGTGCGCGCGTTCCAAGCCATGTTTCCTGCGGTCGCCCGGGAAAACGACGCCGCCCTGGTTCCTTTCCTCCTGGAAGGCGTCGGCGGCCAACCCAAGCTTAATCTCGACGACCAAATCCATCCCAATCCTGCCGGCCACCGGGTTGTTGCCAGTACCGTCTGGAACGTCCTGCGTACCCTTTTGTGAAATCTCACCCTTCTTACGTCGGAACTGGAACCGCAACCTTGACGCGGCCCCGGCGCAACGGCGCCTCCCCGACCGCGTCTTTTCGGGCCCGTGCCCACGCTGGTTTCCTCCTGTGCGCCGCCGCCCTACTGCTGGCCACGGCACCCCTACGGGCGGACAACTGGGCACCCAACTTGACGACGTTTGCGACGTGGCATGATAACGCCACCAACGCCGAAGCGACGGTCGATCAGATCGACTCCCTTGAAATCGGCACCGACATCCTGGCCTCGCAACGTTACAGCTTCGGCCGTGACGACGCCCTGCAACTCACCGGACACTTCGCCGGCGAGTGGTGGCCGCGCTATCGCGGACTGCTGAACGGCGCCGCCGGAGCCCGCGCCGCGTGGCTGCACACCTTCGGCGTCGGTCCGACAGCGCCGGTCTTTTCCGCGGAAATCGGCGGTAACTATGTCGGAGCCTATGAAGGCGACCGCAGCGGCACCGCCGCTTCCCTCACGTTTTCACTTCGCAAACGCTTCGATGACCGCTGGCGTGCGGTGCTAACCCAACAGTTCGACCGCCACTATGCCCGCGCCCCCGTTTTCGACGTCGAGGCGACGCAAACGACACTCGAGTTATCAAACGACATCACCGATGTCACCCGACTCGTCGCGAGCGTGCACTATCGAGACGGCGATGTCGTCACCTATTCTGGAAACCCGCGCGGAGAAGTGGCCGCCATCGCGTCGGCCGAGCGGGAAGTGGATACGTTCGATCGCCCCATGATCGCCTACTCGGTCAACGCCCGCACGTGGGGCGCGAAGTTTTCGGTCGTCCGCGCCTTGAATGAGTCCACGGCCATCATCGCCGCGTATTCGTGGCGCGCGACCGAGCAGAACCCGGTTCAATTCACCAATCACCGGGCATCGATCTCGATTGTAACGCAATTCTAGAGCTAGCCCGAGTATGTCACATCTACTCGTAACCATGCAGCAAACTGGATTTCACCGGTCTTTGCGAGAAGCGCAGTGACGACGCAAGCCATCTCGCTGGATTGCCGCGCTCTCGTTCCCCGGGCTTTTAGGGAACACGTGTAGTCATCACGAGTCCCGCTCTGCGGGATTGGGTTTAATCGCCCATTCCATCCAAACGGTCGGGCTCGGTTCGTCGTCTCGCAATGACACATGGAAGGGGTGAAATTTCCGGGCCTACCCTGCCTACCCCTGCCCCACTTGCACCTTCAACGGCGCCTGGACGTGAGAGAGCACGTAGCCCAGGCCCGCACCAAAGCCGAGCCCGTGCCCTGCGCCCCAGAGCAGCCGTCCCACGGCCCCGCGCACCGCCGCGTAGAGCACGTCGCCGAGATAATAGCCGAGCGTGTGACACGTGAACAGCACCGCAAACAGCGGCAGAAAATCGCCGGTTTTTCCAAACGCCCGACGAATCACCCACGTCATGCCGGCAAGACCGACTGCAGCGCCCCAAAGATCCGCTTCATGCCTCCCGCCCAAGCCAAACCAGAACACGCACCAGGCGACCGCGTAGACGAAAAACGCACTGGCGAAGAGCAACACGAAGCGCGTCGTGGCTCCGGAGCCAAGCACCAGGCGGCTCAACGCAAGGCCGGTTAAGCCGAGGTAGATCGCCGCAATCGACGTGTACATCGCGGCCGTTCCAGGGATCAGGCTGTACGCCCAAATTGAATACGCGATCACGCTGACGAGGCCGAAACTCAGCGCACCAAAAGCCATCGAGAACACCAACGACGGCGCCGCCTTGCCAGCGAGGTCAGGCGAGCGGGCGAGAACGGAATCAGGGGTTAGACCGAAGCAACGCATACGATAGTCGTCAGCGGAAATCGGCGGTGCGACAATCAGATTCCATTCCCGAAGTGAAACAGACATTCCTGTCTGTTCGCATTTCCGGCACGTCGACCCTTGCAGACAGGAATGTCTGCATCACCTCGATCAATCAGCGACTCGCTCGCGCGCCCGGCAGTTTCACCCACCACGCCGCGAAGGCCAACACTCCCACCACGCCAGCGAGGGCATAAAAGATCGCCGCATACGAGCCGGTCCACGCGTGACATTTCGCCAGCAACAACGGGCCCACCGCCGAGGCCAACACCGTGAGCATCTGCGCGGATCCTTGAATGCGTCCGAGTTGCACCCGCCCGAAGACTTTCGCCCAGACGGTGAAAAACAATACGATTACAAAACCGCCCGAGACGCCCATCGTGACGGCAAAGACATAGACCTGACCGACCGTCCGCAGTGAGGGCAGACTGACCAGCGCGGCCGCAAGGAGCGTCATCGCTACGGCCATCAGGCCGTTAAGACTCCATTTCGCGGCCAACCAGCCGCCGACAAAATTTCCCACGAGGGACGTGAGCGCGGTGAGCACCAGGCTGTGATGATAAATCCCGGCGTTGAATCCGCGTTCGGCGAGCACCGACTCGTTGAAGAGCCCGATGCCCGACGCGATCAAGTTATACACGGAACTCGCCAGCGCAAAGACCCAGAAGGCCGGCGAGCGCAAAGCTTCCTTCCACGTGAACCCGGAGGTCGCGTCACCGTCCGCCGCCGGCGAAACGATCTCGCCCTGACGCGCCAACTCGGCGTTCGGCGGCGTCGGTCGCACGAGCAGCCAACCCAACGGAGCGACCACGACCAGCAAGCACCACCCGATCGCCGCCCAAGCCGGTCGCCAGCCGTGCGCAACCACTGCGCCACCCACGATCGGGAAAGCCACCATGAATCCAATGCTCAGAGTGATCGAGTAAACCGCCATCGCCAGACTCAGGCGGCGCGAAAACCAGTGCCCCGGCATGGTGAGGCTGACAACCGACAGCGCATTCTGTCCGAGTCCGCGGGAGAGTATGAGAAGGCCAAAAATCAAGAGAATGCCCGCCGTGCGACTCATCGCCACCACCACGGCCCCGAGCGCAAAAGCGATCAGCGTAAACAACCGGCGCGCGCCGAGTTGGTCCAAAAGCCGGCCCGTGCCGAGGCAGAAAAGTGAGCCGATCAGCGTCGCCCACAGATTCATCTGGGCAAACGTCACCCGGTCGAGATTCAAGTCCTTGAGCAACGGTTCCGTGATAAGCCCGAGGCCTTGGGTGCGCCCCGGCAACGTTCCGACCATGGCGAGGGCGGCGAGACCGACCGTGACCCAACCATAATACAACGGGCCGCGCGTCGAGGTGCCGGGCAGGCGATGGGATTCGGCGGCAGAGTGCGTCATGGATTCGCGGAGAAAGATGAAAGCGCGTGCTGCGCAGCGACGCGATCGGACACCGCATGCCGACAGGCTTCTGCACCGCGGCAACTGCAAAGGTCATGCCGGTTTCAGGAAATTTTCCGGACCTTTCCATTCCACAAAACGTCTCAATTTCTCGACAGCGCCGGGGCTCGACGTTCTGTTTGGCGTCAGTCGCGCCGCCTGCACAGTTCGTTCGCGCGACTCTTTTATCACCACAGAGCTGATTATGAATCTCCCCCCCTTGGCCCGCGTTCCCCGTTTCGGCTTCGGCTTCGGCTCGAAATCCACCAGCCTGCTCCTCGCGCTCACGCTCGCGTCCCAGGCCGCCTGGGCAGTCAACTGGCCCAATTGGCGCGGGCCCAACGGCGACGGCACGACCCCGGCCAAGAACTTGCCGGGACAGTGGAGCAAGGATCAGAACATCCAATGGAAGTACGAACTGCCCGCCTGGAGTGGTTCGTCGCCTGCGATCTGGGGCGACCGGATTTTCCTCAACACGCCGTCGAAGGAAGACGTCCAACCCGCCGCGGCTCCCGCTCCGGAACCAGCGGCGGCGCCAGACGCCCGCCGCCGTCCGTCCCCCGGCGCCAGCCGCGGGCTGGGCATGATGGGGCCCGGCGGACAGGAAATTCTCCTCGTATGTCTGTCGCGAACCACGGGCAAGGAGCTCTGGCGCCGGCAGTATGATCGCGGCAACGAGATCAAGATGAAGCAGAACATGTCCTCGCCGACGCCGGTGACGGACGGAAAACACGTGTGGGTCACCTCGGGCAATGGCGTCATCACCTGCTTCGACTTCGACGGAAATGAGAAGTGGAAATTTGATATGCCGAAGAATTATGGAGCGCTCGGCGTCCAGTTTGGTTACGGCTCCTCGCCGCTCCTCCTCGACGGCAAGCTGATCGTGCAAAACCTGCAGGGAATGACCCGCCGGGATTTGGAGAAACACGAGCCGTCCTACCTCTTCGCGTTGAACGCCACCACCGGTAAACCCTTGTGGAAAGTCGAGCGGCCGACCGACGCCCTGCATGAAACGCCCGACGCCTATACCACGCCCACCTTCGTCGAAGTGAAAGGCAGGAAACAGATCGTGATTTCAGGTGGCGGCTATGTCACCGGCCACGATCCCGAGACGGGCAAGGAACTCTGGCGCGGCGGCGGACTGAACCCGAACAATGCGCGCAACTATCGCGTAATTTCGTCCCCGCTCGTCCGCGACGGAATGATCTATGCGCCGACGCGCGTGAACCCGTTTCTCGCCTTCAAGGCCGGTGGATCGGGCGACATCACCACGAGTCAGCTCGCGTGGAAGTGGACCACCCGTGGCTCACCGGATGTTCCCACGCCCGTGAGCGACGGTGAACGTCTCTACATGGCAGACGATCAAGGCGCGATCACGTGCGTGAATGCCAAGACCGGTGAACTCATATACGGTCCCGAAGACACGGGCATTGGCCGGACGAGTTCCTCACCGGTCCTGGCCGACGGAAAACTCTATCTCATCAGTGAAACGGCGGAGACCGCCGTGGTCGAAGCCGGGCCGAAATTCCGCCTGATCGCGAAGAATACACTCGACGGTACGTATACGCTTTCAACTCCGGCCATTGTTGACGGCCAGATCGTTATTCGGACCGGGACCCATCTCTATAGCATTAGCAAGTAGAACGCATTCCGGCGCGATTGCTGCGTCACGACTACGCGGTTGCTCGTCCACCGATCACTCCGGGGAAGGCCCAATTATTCGCATGAACTTAAGACTCACCTTTTCCGCAGTACCGCGGCCCATTGGATCATTCGAAAACCGCGTGTAACATTTGCATCGCGTTAAGCTCAGAGCCCACTCCGTCCTGCGCAGATCGGTTGGTTTCTTGCTTGCGGACGAGCCCTTGTCCGGGACCCTCGCCGGACTGTGTCGATTCTACCTCCTCGGAGACAACACGTGTGGGTCTGGTTACTTTGGCTCGCTGTATTCTATGCAGCGTGGGTGTGGCTCGTGTTTGGCCATGGCCGCTGGGAGGTCGTGAAAGGGCACTGGCCCATCGCCCTTGCGATGGCGTTCGGCAGCTACATCGCAGGCTCAACTCCGATGGGCGGCGGGACCGTGGGATTTCCCATTCTCGTGCTCTTGTTTGACCTGCCCGCGACGCTGGGCCGTGATTTCGGTTTTGCGGTGCAGTCGATCGGCATGACCAGCGCGAGCATCTTCATTCTGGCGCGGCGGCGGCCGTTGGCGTGGTCGATGTTGCAGGGCTCAATGCTCGGATCCCTGGTTGGGACGACGCTGGGAATTTTCTTCGTGGCTCCTTATATTCCCGAGCTCTGGATCAAGCTCGTGTTCGCCGTCGTGTGGGCGAGTTTCGGCGTGTTACACCTCTACCGGATTGGCGAAATTGCCTCGCACGTCGGGATGACGGAATTCGACGAACGTTGGGACTTCCGCGTTGGATTGTGGATCGGCGGGCTCGCCGGAGCCTGTGTTGCGGCCGTCACGGGTGTCGGTATCGACATGGTGCTTTATGCCACTCTGGTGCTCCTCTGCCGGGCTGACCTGAAAATCGCGATCCCCACTTCGGTCGTGATCATGGCCTTCACCTCCGTCCTGGGAATCACAGTGAAATATTTCTCTACGGGCGTGCAACCGGGAGTCTTCGAGAACTGGCTGGCCGCCGCTCCCGTCGTCGCCCTCGGGGCACCGCTCGGAGCCTTGGTCGTCGATCTCATCGGACGGAAGCCCACCCTTCTCGTGGTCGCAGTCCTCTGCGTCGGCCAGTTCGGATGGACGTGTTATAACGAGCGCGCCGCCCTTGGAATCGGCGGCATGGTGCTCGCCGTCGCCGCCGTGGGCTTATGTCTGTTCGGACTCGAGCGCCTCCGCATTTGGGGAGGCGTGCTCGTTTCCGACCGCAAGGCGACCCTCGCGGCGCAGGCCGCCATCGATCGGGCAAAGCGAGTTAATCCGGTCGGATAAGGCGGTTTGGCCCGCCACCTCCAAGTTACAGCTCCTTAATACTTATATTGCGAAACTGCACCAAGCTCGAAGCCGGAGAGTATTTACCGTCTTTAAAGCCGCCATGATGCTGCAAAGCCAGTCGACCCTTTTCGGGGACGCCGGGAAGCTGGGCGTTTTGAATCACGGTCTTGCCGTTGAGCACCACCGTTAGGCGGTCGCCCTTCATCGTGATTTCGAAGGTATTCCATTCCCCCACCGGCTTGTCGGCTCTCATCTTGGGCGTGACGCCCGCTCGCACTTCCGGGGGCATCTTCTTGTCCATCCGGTAGCCATAGACTTCGCCGGAACCAATCGGCCAGCACCAGATGTTGAGCTGCGCCTTGGATGTCCCACGCAAATAAATTCCCGAATCCGCATTCGGCGTGGGCGTCACGATGTCCTTGCCGTCCGGGCCTTGCTTATGCGTGCCATCGGGCAGCACAGTCGGGACATTATAGAGTCCGGTCGTCTCCTTGATCTTCCAATCAATTTTAAGGACGAAATCCTTATATTCTTTTTGGCTCCAGAGGTTCTTGTCGCCGGTGGCCTCACTGCGTGCGTCGTAGTCGATGACACCATTCAGAATCTTCCAGTGTCCGTTGTCACCGGCAGGAACCGTCCAATGGGTCAGATCCTTCCCGTTGAACAACGAGACGAATCCATCCGCGGCCTGAGCCTCCGCCGAGGCGAGAGCGAGAAGAAGAAATGTAAGGGTAAGCTTCATAGGGGTGATGCAAACGAGAACCAATAATTCGGAAAATGCGATCATCGATTGCGCGACGCTGGAAGGTTTTGCGTCCAGTGCGCGTCGTGCCCAGGGAGGAAACCGCTGGGCCCGTCGTCCTAGCGCCCATCTGAGCGGACGGATTGCCACGCCCTCATCCCTCGGTTTGGTCCAGCTCTCGCCCTGACAAAGGGTGGGTTGCGCAGGATTTCACCGGTACCCTAAAATGCGGCTGAAGTTGGGCCGTTGCGGCCATTGACGCCTCGCGCGCCCGCCGCACGTTTAGGCCTTACCGATCCGAAATGAAAACTGCGCCCGCCACTGCCACCACCCTTTTGCGGGAGACGTTTGGTTTTCAAAATTTCCGGGCCGGACAAGAGGCGATCATTGCGCAGTTGCTCGCTGGAAATTCGGCTCTGGCGGTGTTTCCGACGGGGAGCGGCAAGAGCCTGTGCTATCAACTCCCCGCGTTACTCTTGAAAGGGCTCACGGTGGTGGTGTCGCCGCTGATCGCATTGATGAAGGATCAGGTGGACTTTCTGCAGGCGCGCGGCGTGAAGGCGGCGCGCTTGGATTCGAGCGTGAGCCGCGAAGCGTTTGAAGACATTCAGAACGCCCTGCGAGAGGGTCACCTGAAGCTGCTCTACGTCGCACCCGAGCGTTTCTCGAATGAACGGTTTCTCGCGAAGTTGAAATCGCTGACGATCGATTTGCTCGTGATCGACGAGGCGCACTGCATCTCGGAATGGGGCCACAACTTTCGGCCTGATTATCTGAAACTCGCGCGCTACGCGCGGGAGCTGAAAGTAGGTCGCGTGCTCGCCTTGACCGCAACTGCCACCCCGACCGTGGCGAAGGACATCTGCCGGGAGTTCGCCATCGCGCCGGAAGCGCATGTCCACACCGGGTTTTACCGGCCTAATCTATATCTGCGGGCCGTTGCGTGCACTCCGCGGCAGCGGTTGCGTGATTTAATCGACGGACTCAGGTCGCGACCGGTTGGCCCCACAATTGTATATGTAACGCTGCAAAGGACGGCTGAGACAGTGGCCACCGCGCTGGCCGAAGCCGGGTTTTCCGCCGAAGCATATCATGCCGGAATGACGGCCGAGCTGCGCGAGGCGGCGCAGAATCGGTTCATGGCCGCGGACGATCGCGTGGTGGTGGCAACGATCGCGTTCGGAATGGGAATCGATAAATCCAACATCCGCGCCGTCTATCACTATAATCTGCCGAAGAGCCTGGAAAACTACGCGCAGGAAATCGGCCGGGCCGGGCGCGATGGCGCGCCCTCGCACTGTGAAACCCTCGCGACCGCGGAAGACCTCACGGTCCTCGAGAATTTCACGTACGGCGATACACCGACACCCGAGGCCTTGCGCGACCTGCTGAAAGGACTGTTCGCCGGGCGAGCGGAAGGTGACACGTTTGATATATCGACGTATGAATTATCGGCCAGGCACGACATCCGCCAACTGGTCGTCTCGACCGCGCTGACTTACCTTGAACTCGATGGGCTGATCGAGGCGACGGCGCCGTTTTATACAACCTATCAATGGAAATTTCAGCGACCGGTGGAAGCCATCCTGGCGCGATTCGACGCGGACCGACGGGCGTTTCTCGAGCAGCTCTTCGGGCTCGCGAAAGTCGGCCGGATCTGGAACTCGGTCGTCCTCGCCGAAGCCGTGTCCGCACTGGGCGGTGAGCGGGATCGGGTCGTCAAGGCCCTGACTTATCTTGAGGAAAAAGGTGATCTCGAACTGCAGGTCACCGGGGTGCGCCAGGGCTACCGCGTGGTTCGCGTGCCAGACGATCTCGCGGAGGTATGGCGGGAATTGCGGCGACGTTTTGCGGCGCGGGAAAGCAGTGATATTGCCCGCGTTCGTGGCGTGGTCGATTTACTCGCCGCCGAGGGCTGTCTCGTGCGCGGATTGATTGGGTACTTCGGCGAGGACCTCGGACGTGCCTGCGGCCACTGCGGTCGCTGCGATGGCAATCCGCCGGTGCGACTGGAGCGCGAGGTGGCGGAATGGGTATATCCGGAAGACGAACTGGCGGAGCTCAGGACGCAGCACCCGCGAGCACTCGGGGCGGCGCGGCAAGTGGCGCGCTTTCTCTGCGGGATCAACTCGCCGGCCCTCATGGCCGCCAAGCTCACCCGGCACCCTCAGTTTGGCCTCGCGGCACAGGTACCGTTTGCAGATGTAATCGCGCGCGTGAAGGCGGCACCGGCGCGCGAATCAGAGTGACCGCGCTGCCGGCATTCCCGGCACCGGCGATCCCACCGGACGGCACGCTCAGAGGACGGGGAAAAGTCCGGGGTAAGGGGAGATAAAAAATTGTGCCGATCCGTACCGACAAACGCCCCAATGTTCTCCCTACTCTCCTTCACTTTCATGAACACCTCGTTTCGCCTCTTACTTAGCTTGCTCGGTGCCGGGCTTGCCCACGCCGCCGACAAGCCCAACATCCTCTTTATTGCGGTCGATGACCTCCGCCCTGAACTCGGCGCGTATGGAGCGAACTATATCAAAAGTCCGCATATTGATCGCATTGCAAAGACGGGCATGACCTTCAACCGCGCGTACTGTCAGCAGGCCGTTTGCTCGCCCACGCGCACGAGCCTCATGACCGGCACGCGTCCCGATACGAACAAAGTATGGGATCTGGAGACCCACTTCCGCGTCGCGCTGCCGAATGTTGTGACCCTCGGTCAGCATTTTAAAAACAATGGCTACTTCGTCCAAGGCATGGGCAAGATTTATCACGGCGGCTTCGACGACGCACCCTCGTGGTCCGTTCCGTGGAGCACGCCGCGGGCCGAAAGTTATGCCCTCCCGGAAAACGTGAAGCTCAATGCCCGTCGCTATGGCGTCGACCCGGACACTGCCAACGCGCCCTCAGCTGCCAGCGCGACGAAAGGCAAGGGGAAGGCCCAAGGGAAAGCCGCGAAGGCCCTTGCCAACCAGCGGAATATTCGCGGTCCCGCCTTCGAGAGCGCAGATGTGCCGGATAGCTTTTATCAGGACGGCAAGGTGGCCGAGCTCGCCGTCACCACGCTGCAAAGCTTAAGCAAGAAAACGGAGCCTTTCTTTCTCGCGGTGGGTTTTGTGAAGCCACATCTGCCCTTCGTGGCCCCGAAGAAATATTGGGACCTCTACGACCCCGCCACGATCGAGCTCGCGCCGAATAAATTCCGCCCGAAAGACGCTCCCGACTATGCAATTCTCCCCGGCGGCGAATTACGCAACTATCACGGCATTCCCGAGAACTCGATTCCCGATGACCTGGCGCGCCAGCTCAAGCATGGCTATTATGCTTCGATCAGTTACGTCGACGCCCAAGTGGGCAAACTACTCGACGAACTCGACCGCCTTGGTCTGCGCGAGAACACCATAATTATTCTCTGGGGTGATCACGGCTGGAAACTCGGAGAGCACGATGCCTGGTGCAAACACAGCAACGCCGAGAACGACACCAATGTTCCGCTGCTCCTCTCCGTCCCCGGGATGAAGCATGCCGGGGTACGCACCAACGGCATCGTGGAATTTGTGGATATCTATCCGACACTGGCCGACCTCGCCGGCCTCTCGCTCCCGTCCCACCTCGAAGGCATCAGCTTCAAGCCGCTGCTCGATGATCCGAAACGCGCCTGGAAATCCGCCGCCTTCAGCCAGTATCCACGCAACGTCTCACGATCCGGCGGCGGAGCGCTGATGGGTTACTCGATGCGCACGGAACAACATCGGTTCACCGTGTGGGTGAAGCGCGATGATCATAGCAAGGTCGACGCGATCGAACTTTATGACCACCAAACCGACCCGCAGGAAAACACCAATCTTTCCGGGCATCCGGATCAAGCAGCGCTGGTCGCGAAATTGATGGATCAGTGGCGCGGAGGCTGGAAAGGCGCACTACCGGGCCACCCCGGCCGGTGACCGCACCTGTCCATGGCACTGAATCCTCGTCCTCTCGTTATTTCATATAAAATAAAGCCCGCTCACATCCACCATCGCCCCCGCCTCCCTCCGCATCCCCACCCACTCGAAACCCCGCCATGCTCACCCTCTTTTCCAGTTCAACCGTGCTTCATCGCTGCCGCCATCCGCAGGCTTGGGTGAGTGCTTTTCTGGCATTCGTTGCCGTCAGCCTGATCGGTCCGCCCCAGGCGCACGCCGCCGCCTCGAACAAGCCTAACGTCTTGTTTATCTCGGTCGACGATCTCAACGACTGGGTCGGCTTCCTCGGGGGCCATCCGCAGACCCGCACGCCCAATATGGACCGCCTGGCGGCGCGCGGCGTGGTGTTTGCCAACGCCCATTGCGCGGCGCCCTTGTGCGCGCCATCGCGGGCCGCCGTCTTCAGCGGACGCCAGCCGTTCCGGTCCGGAGTCTACGACAATGACAACAACGATATCCGTCGCATCGCTCCTCACTTGGTCCTGCTGCCGACGCATTTCAAAGCTCACGGTTACCGCACGTTGGGGACCGGCAAATTGCTCCACCAAAAGCGCGAGGACCTCTTCGACGAAGCCTTCACGCCAGAGTTGCGCTGGAGCCCCTTCGACCCGGCGACGATCGATTACACGCCCGAGGAACTGCCGTCCAAGGCGACGAGCCGTCCCCGCCATGTAACGCGCGTTGGACCGAACAACGCCGAGGTGATTTTGCCGCTCAACCGCATGCCGAGTGACCGCCGGCCGGACGATCCCGGCGCGGAGTCGTTCGACTGGGGCCCGGTGGATGTTCCGGATGAATATATGGGCGACACCAAGATTGCGACCTGGGCCGTAAAACACCTGAGCACCCCACATGCCGGGCCCTTCTTTCTCGCGGTCGGCTTTTATCGTCCGCACATCCCGCTCTTCGCCCCGGCCAAGTATTTCGAGCCCTTCCCCGTCGACACGATTCGACTTCCGCCGACTGCGACCAATGATCTGGACGACCTGAGTCCGCTCGCGCAAACGATCGCCCGCGATGCGGTGACTGCCGGCGCTCACGACTCCGTGCTGAAGTACGACCAGTGGAAGGCCGCCGTCGCCGCCTACCTCGCTTGTATCCATTTTGTGGACGCGCAGATCGGCCGGATGCTCGACGCCCTCGACGCCGGTCCGCATGCCGCCAACACCCATATTGTCCTGTGGGGCGATCACGGCTGGCACCTCGGGGAGAAACAACATTGGGGCAAGTGGACAGGCTGGGAGCGATCGGTGCGGGTGCCGCTGGCGATTGTACCCGCAGCCCGCGACCGGGCGGCGTTTGCGACCGGGCAGAACAGCCAGCAGCCGGTGTCGTTGATTGATCTTTACCCGACGCTGATGGACCTCTGCGGGATCGAACCGCCAAAAGGAGGCCTCGATGGGCAATCGTTGGTTCCGCTCCTCCGCAATCCCGCCACAGTGACCGGACGCGCCGTAGTCAGTACCTTTTATGGGGAGCATTATAGTGTGCGTGACGACCGCTGGCGTTACCTCCGTTATGCGGACGGTTCGGAGGAACTCTACGATCACGCGACGGACCCGAACGAGTGGCGCAACCAAGCAAGCCAACCCGAGCACGCCGCGATCAAAGCCCGGCTCGCCCGCTCGATTCCCCCAGAAAGAGTCGTCGCCAAACCAGAACCTAATCCGAAAAAGCAACGCCCCTGAGAAGCCGCACCCACCGTACGCGGAGCGCGGATCGTCTGCGCACGTTTCAATCAACTATGGCTGGAAACCGATTTTGCAGCTGACTCCGCAAGCGCTGAGATGCAGAATCGCGGCACTGCTGGAGACTAATGCGGTTTGCTCGTAAAGTGCAGATGAACGGGGAAGTCGAGCAAGGCGAAGGGCGCGTCCCAAGGCTTCCTTGGGACGATCAGGTTTACCGTCCCCATTGAAATTGAACCCATTTTCGAGCAGCCACGGTCGAAGATGTATGGGGTCACTCCACGCCATCTGCGTTTCGAGCGCGTTATCCGAACCCCATATCCAAAGATCCACTTCAGGAGAAATCACGATCGCTTTAGAGCGCGTGCCCCATTCTTGCGCCAACCGTGCATCAAGTGAGGCCTCCAGTTCCCCTTCAGAACCCGTCTGCCCCGCATCCTTCCCAATCAAGAACGAGAAGAGCATGGCTGGCGGCAGTCGCCGAACATGAACGGTTGGTGCCACGGGAGCAGCCCGTGACCGATCTCGTGCGCGTCAAGCCACCGGTGTTTCTTTTCCGGCACGTTGCTATCGATCATGATTCGCTTGGCGTCCGGCAGGTAGAGCGCCTGAGCTCAAATTTTTTGATCACATCGATAAACAGCGTCGGCTGGAGGCAACCCAACGGAGTCAGGCTGTTTCCGTCACCGGGTCGTAGTTACGTCCCGCCTCAAGCAGGAGAACACGCAAGCCTTCCATGGTCAGCGTGTAGGTCGACTGCCCTCCACCCGCGCCAGAGCCCACCACAATCACATCGTACGCCGGTTTGATGTCCTTGAAAGTAATCAGAGGCATGATCGGGAGAATGGAATGTCGCTACGCGGGCAGCGGGCGGCCTTTGGTTTCAGGTGCCAGCCAGATGACGGCCAAGCCTACAACATAGACCAAAGTGATGATGGCGCCCGCACGGGCGTAGCTGCCCTCGAACAATCCCATCAGTGCGCCCATCTGAATTGCCGCCGCCGCCGCGAGGATCCGCCCGGTATTGAATGCCACCCCTTGTGCCGTGGCTCGGACCCGCGTTGGAAACAGCTCCGGAAGATAAAGCGGAAGCCAACCATAGAATGACGCCGTCGTGGCTCCGACCAAAAATGCCATCACCAGAAACCCCATCCCGTATCCATCAATCCCGCGAAACAGCCAGGCCGTGCTCGCCAGTGATCCCAGACAAAGCAGGAAGTACGCGGGACGTCGGCCGATTCGTCCCCCGACCCAGGCTCCGATTAAGCAGCCAATGATCGCCCCCACAGCTGTCAGCGTTTGCGTGTAGGCTTTGGCGCTCGGCGCCTCGGCCCCGGCCAATTGGTCGGCCCAAAGGGGCAGCCACTGCACGGATCCCCAAGAGCCGATCAAGGCGATGCTCGCGAAAACGGTCGCGAGCAACGTACATTTCAATAACGGGCGCGAGAGAATTTCACGCATTGGTTGCGCTGGTCCTTCCTTCGCAACCGCAATCCAGCGCGGAGATTCCGGCACGAAGAGCCGAATGAATAACGTGAGAAACGCCGGCGCCGCCCCCACCAGCATTACCCAGCGCCAAGAGTCCTGAGTCACGGTGAAAAAGATCCCGATTACCCCAATCAAGGCGAAACCCACATTCGCGGCCGCTCCAATCACACCCGCGAGGACCGGCCGATGCTTCTCGGGCCAAACCTCCATCACGAGAGCAACGCCCAGCGACCATTCCCCGCCGATGCCAAGACCCGCGATAAAGCGAAGGATACCCAGTTGGATCGGAGTTTGCGCGAAGTAAGCTGCGCCGGTGAAAAGCGAATAACAGAGTATCGCCAGGCCCATTGTGCGAACCCGCCCGATCCGGTCACCCATCCAGCCGAACACCAGACCACCCAAGGCGGCACCGAGTAGAAAGAGTGCAGTGATGATTCCCATCCAATGCCCGACATAGCTGTCTCCGCTCGCGCCTGAGGTCTGTTGCATGTCCAAGAGCGCGGGACGCGCCACGAGTGGGAAAATCCCCATCGCCAAGCCGCCGAACATCCAACCTAGAAATGCGGCGGTGAGAACCAAATAGCGGCGGTCGGCGGCAGCAGTCGCGGGCTTGGCTCGATTTTTTACGGCGATACTCATCGGGATGAAGGGGTATAATTTTCCGCAATAGGAAGATTCCCGGGGCCAGATGTACGCCCGGCCAAACCGATAGGGCAGGACGGGGGGGATTAAAACAAGACCGGCTCAATCAGCAGCCAGCCCGGGAAACTTCGATCTGCACCTAGCCCATCACGACTATACCCTTTTGGTCAAACTTAATGAACGCTTTGATCGATCATTTAGATCTTGACGTTTAACGGATGCTCCAAAGCGTATCGGTGCCCCTTGGTACTCCCCGTCGTACTGCGCCAGCAACGCCCCTGCCGGCGGCCAACTTTGCCAATATGTCGCACAAAGTAATCATCACCCTCGGCGATGCCGCTGAAACCGTTGACACGCTTTATCCCTATTACCGGCTTCAGGAGGCCGGTTTTATTCCGGTCGTAGCCGCACCGGAGAAGCGCCGCTATCAAATGGTTTTGCACGAAATTAAACCCGGCTGGACGATCACCAAAGAATGGGAAGGCTATACCCTGGAAGCCGACATCGCGTTCCGCGATATCAAGCCCGAGGAGTATGCCGGAATTTTCTACAGCGGGGGCCGCGCGCCTGAATATATCCGCGATGATCCAGATCTAATCCGCATCACGCGCTGGTTTTTCCAGCACAACAAGCCGATCGCAAGCGTATGTCACGGAGCGGAAATTCCAGCGCGGGCTGATTGTATTCGTGGTCGCCGAATCGCAACCGTCGCCAAGTGCCGCTTTGATGTCGAGATCTGCGGGGGGATTTACGTCAACGAACCCTGTGTCGTGGACGGCAATCTTGTGAGCGGCCGCACGTTTCACGATCACGGCAGCTATATCGGTGCGTGGATGCGGCTGCTCGAAGCCGAACGTGAGCGAGCGATTGCGGCCGCCTAAGCTCTCTAAATACCTCCTGTGCGGTCCGGTTCGCCGCCTTCCACTCCCCCTCCATTGCTATGAAAACCACTCGGCGCAGATTCCTGCAGTTAGGCGCAAGCGGGGTTGCACTCATCGGCCTCGCCCCCTTGTCGGCGGCGGCTTCCCGCCGAAACGTGAATCTCGGATTCAGTCTCTACGGGATGAAATCCCTGCCGATTTCGCGGGCATTCGCTGCGTGTAAGCAAATTGGATACGACAACGTCGAGCTGGCTCTCATCACGGGATTCCCCACGGACCCGGCAATACTCACATCCGCCCTGCGTGCCGAGGTCCGGCAAGAAGCCCGAACCGCCGGCCTTCGCATCTCCAGCCTCTTGGCGAATCTAAGTCTGGCGGCGGATGACACTTCACACCGCGCGCACCTCGATGTCTTGAGACGCGCCGCCGAATTCGCGGCCGAAATCGATCCCACGGCTCCTCCGGTAATTCAAACTGTCCTGGGCGGAAAACCAGAGGAATGGGAAAGCCTGCGCAACGTGATGGCAACCCGTTTGAACGCCTGGAATGAGATCGCCCGTGACCATGGGGTCACCGTCGCAATGAAGGCCCATGTCTCGGGTGCGGTGAACACACCCGACCGCCTGCTTTGGCTACTGCAACATGCGAGGGGGGCGAATCTCGCCGCTGCGTATGACTATAGTCATTACGCTTTAGCAGGTCTGTCGATCGAGTCGAGCCTCCGTCCGCTGACGAACCATCTGCGCTTCGTGCATCTAAAGGATGCCGAGGGTGACCCGAAGCAGTTCCGTTTCCTTTTACCGGGCGAAGGCACCACCGACTACACCACTCTTTTTCGTCTATTGGCAGAATCGGGCTATCGCGGACCGAATGTCGTGGAAGTCAGTAGCCAGATTTTCAACCGGCCTGGCTACGATCCGATCGCGGCGGCCGAAAAATCCTACTCGTACCTTGCAGGCATATTGCGAAAATGATCACAGGCTCCGCACCAATCCGGCGGGTCGGCTTGAGCGGGATGCGGCATCGAGCCAACGACTGGCTCACGCCGCGTCCAGCTCCAGCCAGCATGCCTCTTCATTGCCTGAAGTCGAAGAGCCGGGTTCTGACCTCCCCTGTTGCGGACGCTAGAACCGCCCCGCCCAGTATCATGAGCTTGTCCGAACAGCGGCCGCTCCCACCAACATGCAGCTTCAGACTTCTGGCGTGGTCGCAACCCGTCGACGAGCCGCGTCAGAACGTTACTCCGCACCTTTTCGTGGTCCGAGGCAACGACTCCGATCGACGCCGTCACCTGGCAATCGAACTCACGTATATCTCCGCCGGTCGTGGCACCCGACTGGTGGGCGATCGCCATGCGTGCTTTTCAGCCGGGGATATGGTTCTCTTGGGTACACATCTACCCCACTGCTGGCAGACGTCCGAGCGCTCCACCGGTATTTCTGCGCACTGGTCATTTCCTTCGACGCATCCCTTCTGGGCATTCCCGGAAACGGAACCACTCGGACAACTGTTCCGAATCGCGGACCGAGGAATTCACTTTCGTGGAAAAACGCGCGACCGGATGGCGGACCTGCTCGAGTGCATGACCCTGACCAACGACCTCGAACGTTTGGGCTTGTTTATAACACTGCTGGCCGCAGCGGCCGCAGCGCCCGAGCACGAACGGGAGTTGCTCGCCAGTGCGTCATTCACGGTTCCGCGCGACCCCAGTTATCAGGAGCGCATGCAAACGGCGATTCGCTATTTGCTCACGCACTTCCACGAAGACATCGCACTTGGTCGGATGCTCGCGCTCACTCACACGAGCAAACCCACCTTTTGCCGACAGTTCAAACAACACACCGGAAAATCGCTCCGCTGTTTCCTTCAGCAAATCCGGATTGACGACGCCTGTCGACGTTTGGTCGAGACCGATGCGCCTGTAATCGAGATCGCCCTGAGCAGTGGGTTTTCACACGTCTCATTCTTCAACCGGATTTTCCGACGGCATCTGCGCTGTACCCCATCAGAATTCCGTAAACGGTCCCGGACCGACCAGCGTCCGCCGATGAAACGCGCCCGCTGCCCTTCAATTATAACGTAATCTAGGTGCCTTTGCTTTCCCCCACGCGTCGCCCCGCGACGTTCAGTTAACTCGATACATAACCCCGTCCTCACATGCTACAGCCTCCACCCTGCTCACAGCAGCTCCGGCGTTGGATCAGCGCCCTCCTCATCCCCGCGTCACTCTTCGCCCAAACCGGCAACTCCCGCCTCCACCCCGCCGGATTCCCCTATCAAACTCAGTCCCTTCGAAGTGCAGTCAACCGGATCGGTTGGTTACGGCGCCGAGTACTCCAGCTCTTCCTCCCGCCTCAACCTGAGATATATTGACGTCCCCCAATCGATCGGAGTCGTCACCTCCGAATTTTTAAACGACGCGTTCATTTTCGACAGCCGCGAGTTCACGAAATTCGTCCCGAACGTTCAGCCGCGCGCCAACACCCACCAGCCGGAAATCTTCTACGTCCGCGGACTTCAGATTTCTAACACATACGTCGACGGCTACATCGCCCCCCTCGCAGTCAACCGTGACCGCGCGCTGTATGACCGGATCGAATACGTCAAGGGACCCGCCTCGGCCGCTATGGGCCGCGGCGAAGCGGGCGGCCTCGTGAATTTCATCTCCAAGGTGCCGCTCAACACCGATCGTAACACCTACGACGTCACGATCGGCACCGATTCCTTCTATCGAGGTGAATTCGACCACAGTGCCCGACTCTCGCGCGACGGCCGAATGGCCTATCGCGTCCCCGTTTTCTATGAGGAAAGCGACAGTCCGCGGGGCGGTAATTTGATGCACGCCGAAAAGTACGGTATCGGTCCGTCCTTCCGCTGGGACATCGGCCCACGCACCAATTTAATCGTCAACGGTTCCTATTCCTATAACCAGAGCGGCGGTCCCGTGGGCGAGGCCTACTGGCAGAACAACGAACAGTTCCGTCTGCAGGTTTCGCTGGGGCAGATCAATCCGGATATAAACTGGAACCCTTTCCGCGGCGATGCCTACGTGCCCAAGGAGCGCGTGTACGGATGGGCCGGCAAGGGACGCGTCAGCAAGACAAAGATGCTTTCCGCCTTCGTCACCCACAAATTCAACGACTCCCTCTCGATGCGCCAAGGCGCCAGTTGGTCCGATATCGACGAGGAACTGCGCCGTTTTGCGATGTCGCCGGCCGCGTTGCGGCATCCCACCATCCCCAACGAATTCCGGGTGGGACTCAGTTATCTGCACACCTTCAGCGAGCGCGACAGCATCCGGGCGCAGGGTGATATTTTATACGAACTCAAGACCAATACCATGTCGCACCAGCTCCTCGCTGGTTATGATATCGTGCGTGGCGACAGTGACACCCGCTCCGGCCAGCGCGGAGGACTAACGCAGAATCTCTACAACCCGGACTACACCCTGCCGACGGGCTTCAATCCCGACTCTTATGTACAGACTTTCACGACAGACAGCACCGCCAAGAACGATGGTTTTGGCTACTTCGGCCAATACTCCGGGTCCTTCTTCGGTAACAAGCTCAATGTGATGTATGGCTGGCGCAAGGACCGCAGCGGTTCCTCGACCTTCAACCGGCGCAACAATACTGCAGGAAATCCACCCGACCTCGTCACGGACGTGCCGCGTTATTCGATCAGCTACAAACCCGCGGACTGGATCACGGCGTACTATGTGCATAGCGAACAGGCCGACCCCCGCCGCACCACCAGCGTTTACGGCAATGTCCTTCCCAGCGCGGGCGCGGCCGGCTGGCTGCCGACGGACCCCAGGTTCGATGAACAAATCACGTCCCAAGTCACTGCTGAACTCGACGAGATCGGAATCAAGGCAAGCTTGCTCGACAACCGGATCACCGCGTCGTTTGCGATGTTCAAGATCGTCAGAAACGGTTTCATTCTAAATGACTTTAGATCCGAGCCAGGCGCCAATGGAATCGGCTCGGTGTCATTCAATCAAAACTACATAGTCGACGGCGAAGGCGCGCGCGGCTTCGAAGTTGAAATCAATGGCCGTCCCACCAACCGCCTGACGCTTGTCGCCGGGTTTGCGGCGATCGACGGCGACAAGCCAGCTTCAGACGGCCGGATTGTGCCAATCGAGGCCATGATCGACTCGGCCATGCTCAATGCAAAATACGACTTCCGTGACAGCAGCCGCAATGGCTTTGAAATCACGGCGGGGGGCAAGCTGATGTTCAAAGGCTGGGTGATGGCGCCCGGCACCTACGAGTCATTTCGGGGCGACCAATACCTAATCGACGCCGGCGCCAGCTACTACTGGAACAATGGGCGCTATGGCGTTCGCCTTCGTGGCAACAACCTTACGAACGACCTCGTTTTCATCTCGGGCAATTCCCAATGGGGATTGCGCCGTGTCTTCCTGTCGTTTACTGGCCGGTTCTAAGCACGGTGTCGAACTCCAACGGAGGACTCCCATGGCGCGACGGCAATTCCCGGCCCTGCTGGTTGCGCCCGGTTTGATCGGCGCCTCGCTAACCGCGGTTGCCGGAGAACGCTCCATTCAGGCACCGGACCGCCCTTGGAAATCGGCCGTGTTCAGCCAGTACCCGCGGCAAGAAGGCAAGGTCATGGGGCGCGCCGTGCGCACCCAACACCATCGCTATGTCGAGTGGACCATGAGCGCGAACCGACTCCCTCCATGCCGAGGAACTTTATGATCATCGGGTTGATCCCGGTGAAACCCAAAGCGTGCAGGCATCGCCAGATCAGACGGCCCAGCTCCAACAAATGCGCTCCATCCTGCACGCCGGATGAGAACGCGCGGTTCCGGTCGAGCGAAATTTAAGCATGTCCTCCAGCTGAAATTGATCAGACGCTCACGCAGTCACGCCACCGACGGCAGATGCCCTGCCGATCAGTTCGAAGATTGATTCACGCTTCCCTCCTCCTGTTGATGACGATTCGAATACTTAGCATATGTTTGCTGGCCTTGTGCACCGGCGGCCGGGCAGCAGATCGAACACCCATCGACACCCAGCCTGAGGGCGCGCCCTTGCTTCCGCATGAGGCGACCGCGCGGTTCCGCGTGCCAGACGGGTTCAAGGTTACCCTCGCCGCCGCCGAACCCGCGGTGCGGCAACCCATCGCTCTGGCCTACGACGACCGGGGGCGCCTCTGGGTCGCGGAAAGCTACTCCTACGCCGGCTCGCATTTCACCGACGACGCCCATGACCGGATCCTGATTTTCGAAGACGCCGACGGCGACGGGGTCTTCGAGTCACGCCGCGTATTTCATGACGGACTTAGCCGGCTCACCGGTCTCACGCTCGGTTTCGGCGGGGTCTGGATCACGGCGCCCCCCCTGCTCGCTTTCATTCCGGATCGTGACGGAGACGACCAACCCGACGGCCCACCCGTGGTGCACCTCGATGGCTGGACGCCCGACGCGGAACACAACAATGTCAACGGTCTCACTTGGGGACCGGATGGCTGGCTCTACGGGCGCCACGGCATCAAGAAAGGATCTCTTGTCGGCGCTCCCGGCACTCCAGCGTCCGCGCGAACCGAGTTGAGCTGCTCGATTTGGCGGTACCACCCCACCCGGCACCTTTTCGAAGTGGTCGCCGACGGTGCCATCAATCCGTGGGGCCTCGACTTCGATGCGCATGGCCAGGCGTTCATGAGCACCAGCGTCGTCGATCACCTCTGGCATGTGGTTCCCGGCGCTCGATTCGAGCGTTGGAAAGATCGGGGCGGACATCCGGATCCATACGTTTACGAATTGATGACGCCGACAAGCGATCACCTGCACTGGGGGAGCGGCACGTGGGACCGCGGCGGTCGTCTGGCGCCCAGCAACGACGAACTTGGGGGCGGTCACTCCCATTCTGACGCAATGATCTATCAGGGTGACCGCTGGCCGGCGGAATACCACGGGACGGTCTTGATGAGCAACATCCATGGGCGACGCATCAATCGCGACGCCCTCGTGCGCCACCCTGCCACCGGCCGCTACACCGCGACCCACTTGCCGGATTTTATCACCGTGGACGATCCTTGGTTTCGCGCGATCTCCCTTGTCTATGGTCCGGACGGCGACGTCGTGCTGAGCGACTGGTCCGATCACGGCGAATGCCACGATCGCGATGGGGTGCATCGCTCAAGCGGACGCCTTTATAAAATATCATGGGGAGAGCCACGGCGCATGCCGGTCAATCTCGGTACGGCCTCACCCCGCGAACTGGCTGCCCTGCAAACCCACCGCAACGAATGGTTCGTGCGTCATGCCCGACGCCGCCTCCAGGAACTCGCCAACGACGGTACCGATCTCACCGAAGCGCATACGGCGTTGCGCGAGCAGTTTCGCTCCGCTTCGGAATCAAGCGCCCGCCTTCGTGCACTGTGGGCTCTTCACGCCGCTGGTGCCGCCACTCCTGACTGGTTGCTCAGTCTAATCACTCACTCCGACGAGCACCTCCGCCATTGGTCCGTCCGGCTCGCGGCCGATCTGTTGCCCGCAGACCGCCTCGTCCTGCCACTCACGGAGCTCGCCCGGACCGAAGACTCATGGCTTGTACACGTGGCCCTGGCGTCAGCCCTCCCTCGATTCGACCTTCAGGCCCGACTCGCGCTCGTCGAAGTTCTCGGGGCTCGCCTCACTCCTAGCGCAGACCCGAACCTGGTGAGGCTCCTTTGGTATTCGCTCCAACCTAGCATTCCGGCCGATCCAAAGACGGCAGGTCGGCTTGCGCTGGATCTTCGCGTTTCACGATTGCGCGGATTCATCGCTCGTCGGCTCGCCGAAGATATTTCCACCAACCCCGGCGCCCGCACCGCGCTTTTTGCCGCGCTCGCGAAAGCCGGGGACAAGGGCGTCGTGCTGGATTTGCTCAACGGTGCTAACCGGGGACTCCAAGGTCAGGTAAGCACCAATCCACCCTTCGGTGCCCTCATCCGATTGGCTGAATTGATGCGATCACCTGATCCGCAAACCCGACGCGCCGCCGCACTCCTCGCAGCAACTTTCGGAGACTCCAGCGCGATCAACGCGCTCCGAACCGACCTAAACGACCCCGCCGCGCCACTCGGCGCGCGCACCGCTGCGCTCGACAAATTGGCGGTATTGCATCCCCCATGGTTGCTCGACGACCTCCTGACTCTGCTCCGCGACGGTCCACTCATCGACGCCTTGCTCCGCACGCTTCCGGCGTTCGCCGACGCGCGCGTAACCGAGGCCGTGATCGCCATATTCCCCTCGCTTCCACCCGGCGAGCGAGGGGCCGCAATCGACGCCCTTGTTGCCCGCCCATCCTCCGCCCGCGCTCTCCTCGACGCCGTTGCCGCCGGACAATTCGACCGCAAGTTCGTCACCTTGAACCACGCCCGACAGATCGCGCGACTTGGTGATTCCGCGCTCGCTACCCATCTCGACCGGGTATGGGGAGCCGTGACCCGTCCCAGCGGCGAAACCAATGCGGCCCTCATCCGGCTACGGACGACCCTCTCGCCGGCCGTACTCGCGGAGGCAAACATTGACCAGGGTGCCGCGATCTTTGAACTCCGGTGTGCCGCATGCCATAAACTCTTCGGCCGCGGCCAAAACCTCGGCCCGGACCTCACCGGCTCCGGACGCAAGGATCTCGAATATCTCCTGCTCAGTATTATCGATCCCAGTGCCTCGATTTCCGCCGACTGGCGCCTGACAATCGTCACCTTGGATGACGGTCGCGTGCTCTCCGGCGGAATCGTTGCAGAGACGCCACGTACCATGACGATCCGTTCAACTGCCGGCGAAACCACGATTGACCCCAGTACTGTCCGCTCCATCGAGCGCCTGCCAATCTCGATTATGCCGGCGGGCCTGCTCGATTCCTTGTCACATCGCGAAGTGCGGGATCTGTTTGGCTATCTCATGTCGGACGGCCCGGGTGCGCGGTAACCCGCAATCACGACGAACCACGTTGTGACGATGCCACCATCGAATCAAACTCACGCGGCTGACCATTCCGGAAATTCTTCGCACTTGCCGTCACGGCAGCCGCCCGCTGGTTTGCCGAGGATGATACCAAACGACACGTTTCAGACCAAGGCCACGCGGGTCTATCTTGGAATCAAGCGAGACATTACGGAAGGTCATTACAAGCCGGGCATACACTTGGTGCGGCGGGACTTGGTCAAACGTTTCGGCGTCAGCCTTTCGATCGTGAACGAAGCGCTCGGCCGGCTCGCCAGCGACGGCATTGTGGAAACGAAGGAAATGTTTGGCACGCGAGTCATCGCCCTGAGCGACGCAACGTTGCGGGACGAGTTCGTGTTACGCGAAGCGATCGAGCGCCATGTGGTCCGCCTGCTCGCTGAGTTCGGCAGTGACGAAACGCTGTCCGGCTTGCTCGAAGAGGCAGGAATCATCGACCGCTGGATGAATGATCCCGCGCATGATGAAACGCAGGGCACCCTGCTCCACCTTGAATTCCATCTCAAACTGGCGCGCGCCACGGGTTACGGTTCGTTAGAAGACACGCTGCAGCGCACGAGCATGAGGGCGCTCCTCACCACGCGATGGATTCAGAACCAGAGACTACCGCACCCCGCGGATTTTCATGAGCAGCTGATTCGGGCCATAATCAAACGTGACCCGATGCTGGCTGATCGCACGATGCGTGAGCACCTACACTTCGCGACTCGCAGTCGAAGCGAATAAACGCGTCGTTCCCGCTGGTGCGAAAAGAATCCGGCACTCCGGATCCGACAAAAACGACGCTCGGAACAGCCCCCACCGGAGTGCACCGAATCCCTGACCGACAAGCGAGAGCCGGCGAAGGGCTGATCGTCCCTGGCTACAAAATGCGAGGTGAATTGTATTTTGTTTCATGTTGACAATATTCAGGGACCGGGCGCCCCATAACCCTGCGCCCTCGTTAGAGCGCCGTTTCGTGAGAGCATCACCACTTCGGCTTTCCCGTTTTTGTCATGGTCGCATCCCGATTCCTCCCCTTCCTCCTTATCGGCCCGTCGATTTTGCTCGGCGCCAGCACCGCAGATGCGCTTCGGATGGAGTATAATCGCGACGTTCGACCGATTCTTTCGAATGCCTGTTTCAAGTGCCACGGACCGGACGCCGCCGGTAACCCCTCGGGACTGAGACTGGACGTTCCAGAATTCGCACGAGCTCCGCATCGCAGCAAAACC
>Ga0163144_10005194_pt1 | contig 29016 bp, 36 predicted proteins | sample OliLak19BULKMAT1_FD_123175 | JGI IMG/M metagenome (GOLD analysis project Ga0163144, IMG submission 123175) | Freshwater microbial mat bacterial communities from Lake Vanda, McMurdo Dry Valleys, Antarctica - Oligotrophic Lake LV.19.BULKMAT1 | ecosystem: Environmental > Aquatic > Freshwater >...
AGTTCATATCGACGGCGGAGTTCGGCACCTCGATGTCGGCTCACCTTAGCGCGGCGGTGGAGAAGCTGCCAAGCGTTTGGCTGTTCGCCAATTAAAAAGGTACGCGAGCTGGGTTCAGACCGTTAAGATTGTAAATTTATTTTTGCAGTTTTGACAGTTTGAACCCTCAGAGGAATTCGAATTTATTTGAACTGTTTTAATCGAAATTAACCATGAGCCGAAGAGGCTCATCACGGCGGCGCGTTGCAGAGATGCAATGCGAGAAGCTAACTAATATCGGTGGAACCCCATGTGGGCAACGCCGAGGGAATCTAGATATGTTTGGGGTCTACCCTGAGCTTGTCGAAAGGCCCGTAGAGACTGAATGTTAGACAACTTATTTTTAATTGTAAGTTTATGTCACAGTCCGATCCCTTCAGCAATGAAGGTTCAGCTGCAAAATTTTTGTAGGCTGATGTAAAACTGAGATGCGTGAGACAGGTTGGTCTCCTATCTACTGCACTCGTTGATTCTTGAGAAGATTTGCTCCTAGTAGGCCCGGAAGGGCTTTGCTACTTCACGAAGAAATTTGTGATGAAAAAGTGGCTAATAACGGTGAAGTCTTCATTATTGTTTCTTGTCTTAGAATTTCAATATCATACGGTCTTTGATGTTGTGATTTGCTTGAGGACCAGAAAAATGATAAGATAATACCGTGGGAAGTCGATCTAAAATTCATAAAAAAGTTTACTTAGCTTATATTGCTGGTTTTCTTGATGGAGATGGTAGCTTGATGCTTCAGCTTAAAAAGCGAAGTGATAGTAAGCGAGCGATTCGCTTCATGGCTACGATTTGTTTTTATCAAGATACTAGACATGAGAAAGATTTGTATTGGATACAAAAAGTTTTGGGTATCGGTTATATTTCCAAACGCAAGGATGGAATGACCGAACTGCGGATAAATGGTTATAAACAAACAAGAAATATTCTTAAAAGTTTATCTCCATATATTCGATTCAAAAAACTTCAAACTAGCTCGCTTATACAAGCGTGTGAGATATTATCAAATACTAAATTTAAAAAGCTAACTAAAAAGCAATTGTTTAAACTTATTAATTTGATTTTAGTAATACAGAGTGAAAACTATGTAACTAAAAAAAAGAAAACAAAAAGTGAATTGCAGAAAATTTTAGGTTTGACCCCGTAACGACTCTCCGACTCAGGTCGGAGGACTCGCATAATGCTGGAAAGTTCCTTGAGTAAACTCGGGACAGGCTTATGCTTGTAATACGCCAACATCCTATCCAATTTTGGGACTTGTCCCGAGCTTGTTGAAGGATGAAGATATAGTCTGCACTCCTAGAAATAGGGGAGAATGTGACGAGAGGACCGGAGTGAACTGACCTCTGGTGTACGAGCTGTCCTGCCAAGGGCACTGCTCGGTAGCTATGTCGGGAATGGATAACCTCTGAAAGCATCTAAGAGGGAAGCCAGCTTCAAGATTAGGAATCGTTAAGAACCGTGAGAGATGATCACGTTGATAGGCTTTAGGTGTAAGCGCAGTAATGCGTAGAGCCGAGAAGTACTAATGTTTCGATTCCTGTTAAGAAATTTGGAAACCACAACTCCGACGTAAAGTCGGAGACCAAAAAATAAATCAAAATTTGTACACTTTACAGATTTTGATTTAGTGTTGAACATGTCAAAGGTGACCTTTGACATGAGATAAGAATTTTCGAATATAATGTTCTGGTACTTTGACGGCGGAGTCACATCTCTTCCCATTCCGAACAGAGCAATTAAGCCCGCTAGTGCCGATGATAGTCCTTTGGGGCGAAAGTAGGTAGGTGCCAGAACAGTGTATTTGAAACAAATCTAACCCAAAACCTTGTGAAAATATAGGGTTTTTGCGTTTGACAATCTTAACACAATTGACGGCCGTCAGATATGTTAAGTTTTCAGAAAGTATTTGCGTTTTGTGTCTAAAAAGTTTTGCACAGATGGCCTTGACGTACTGTCTTCAAGGTGTACTATACAGAATATTATCTGGGTAATTATGAAAAATTACAGCAATAAGCCCTTACTGTCAACGTTTTTCCGAGCCACCTTTGCGGGACTCTTGTTTTTTGCTTTATTTTTGGTAATACCCACTGTGTACGCCTCTCCAATCTCTCAATCGGATTTGAATAATAATGGCATAAACGATAGTACTGAGGTAAATGTTGTAGTCGATACAAATGCAACTTTACCGGCCGGAGAATATACTTTTCAAAATTTAACCATTACTAATTATGCTGTTTTAAAAGTTGAAAGTGACCCAGATTCGTCAGATAGTTTTAAGGGTACAAAGATTACTGTCGACAATCTTACCGTAGATCAATACTCGAGTATTTTAGCCGATGGACAAGGTTACCCCGATGGTCCGGGAGCCTCTTCGCAAGTAGATATTGGCGCCACTTATAGTGGGGTGGGCGGAAATAATCCTTCAAGCGTGAGATATGGCTCTGCTGTGGCTCCTACAGATCTTGGTAGTGGCATAGGCGGATCTATTCGTGGAGGTGGAGCAATTCGCTTGGTTGTGGGTGGCACTTTGAAAAATGATGGAGAGATATCAGCAGATGGTCTTAATTATGGTAGTAGTGGTGGTAGTATTTATATCACCACTGACAACCTTGCTGGTGCTGGGAACATTCATGCGAATGGTGGAGGCATCGGTTGGCCCTATCGATATACTGGAGGAGGTGGTCGGGTAGCGGTACATTACCAAAATTCGTCTTACACGGGGACGGCTACGGCTCGTGCTGGAATGTATTGTTTTTATGGTTGTGCACCCACAGGAGAAAGTGGCACGGCTGGATTTTTCGATGTCCCCAATAATGATTTGATTATTACTTCTTACTGGCGATTTCAAAAGAATGACGAACCATCAAATTTTAATGATATTATCTTCAAAAACGGTTCTACCGGGACAGCAGAAGTCGGCGCAGTTGTTAGTGCCAATAGTTTGCTGGTAGACGAAAGATCTTTCTTTAATTTTGAGGACAATCAAGTTTTAAATATTCCAGATATTACCATCAATAATTATTCGGTTATGACTTTGTCTGGGGCAGAGACAATAAATGCGAACAGTTTAATAATTTCTGAAAATTCTAAGGCTACTGTTTTTCCAGAAAAAGTATTATCTTTAAATATTCCAAATATTTCGATAGATACATACTCCATCATTTCTGCCGACGGCAAGGGTTATGAAGTGGGGCCCGGATCACCAGAGGATTATTATGAATCCGGAGCAAGCCACGGCGGAGTGGGAGGTGGTGTGAACCCAAAGCCTGTGGATCTGACATAGCGCCAGTTGATTTTGGAAGTGGAACAGAAGGTAGTCGTGGTGGAGGGGCAATTAGGCTGGTGGTGAATGGTCTTCTACAGAATGATGGATTTGTCTCTGCTACAGGGGCTAAGGAAAGAACCAGTGGAGGAAGTATATATATTACTGCGAACAATTTGGCTGGGATTGGAACTTATACTGCTGATGGCCGAAACACTGCCTGGCCAAATGGTTCAGTGGAGCTGTGGATTACGTTTGTGGACAAAAGCCCATAAAGGATGTAGTATATATGCGAACGAGAACACACCTTCCACCAGAGAGGTCATGCGCATGGAAAGGCAAAACAGGAGGCAGTCGCAGAGGCGTTTTATCGCGCGAGCCAAGCCAGCCAACCGCGAGCATGGCAAGCCGCCCGGAAGAGGCAAGTTTCCGGTTCGCAATGCTGGATCCAGGAGGCCGACTTGGCCCTGGCTCAAGCAGCGGACGCCGAAGCGACTGTTGCTGTCGTAATCGACCCAACAGGGGTCGGTTCATGGTGGGTAACAATATTTCAAGGAGGTTTATTAAACAAGGAGGGCCCGCAACCCCTCCGCCACAAAAAATCGAGTGAGTTCGTGTCCCCCCCAAGGGGCGCTAGCTGACTCCGTCTCATGCACCAAACGAGCGATGTCCGCCCGTTTGGTGCATCGCTATTTCTACTGGAATTTTAGTGGTATAATTTATATATGAGATTTAGAACAGAAGCGCCAGGCGGGAGGGATTATGGAGATCCTAGGCATGTTAATGCAGAAGCAATTCTTAAGAAAAAAACAGAAGCAATCCTCACTGCGCGTCCCAAGGAAGCAGACTTTGTAGGTAAACCGTATTCTCGCTCTGAAATAGAGAAAGACATTGTTCGTATCGCACAGCACAGAAGCCACCACAAAGCACACGAAACCCAGCGTTCTAGGGAGAATAAAAAGTTGGCTGACATATTCGAAGCGGTTGTTATTCTCGGTATAAGTCGTGCGAATTGGCTAGGGAAAGAGGTTTCTGCTCAGAATACAGCTTACTATGATGATTTTCAAAACGACGTTGACATCCTCTTGGAATTTAAAAAATCTTCCAAGGACCGGTACCTTGGTTTGGCTGCAGATGTTACATTCTCATCAGATATTAAAGTTTTGCAGAGAAAATTTGTTACCCTAGAAGAGAAAATACGAAAAGGCACACTTACTGAAATAAAATATGTCCATCCTGGGCAAGATGGCCCATTGAGCATGGTCCCAGAAGTAATAGTGGGAGTAAGTGCTAGCATGGTTCGAGAATTGGCAGATTTATTGACTAAAGATAAAATGATGGCCCTAGAGCAACATCCGGCTTCGGTATTACTTCTGTTGCAAGCCAGAGCTCAGCTGTATACTTTTAAAGCATATGCTTTAAGATATGACCAAGAAGAAGTAGCCGAAATTTTTTCAAACATGTCACGAATAATAGATAAACTGCTCGAACAGAAGGGCGATAGGGTTGCAGAGACAGAAAGAGATCATGCTGATGATGTGACACACAAAGCAATTATGCGAATTGCGACAACTTAAGGCAAATATTAATAATTCGAAAATGGTATAATGCGCTGGGTCTATTTGGGAAAAAGAGAACAAGAGTGTATAATATGATCTAATTATTTATTTACCAGTAATATAAGAAATAAACAATGAGTAATCACGAAGATCCTTTTTATAGTATGGCACAGACCTACGACCGCGATGCAAGGGCATTTGCTGAGCAATCATCCCAGTTGATGACTTGGGAGTTTATAGGTAGCAAGGCTCTTGATAGAATGTTAGCAGAATTTTACGGTAGAAAAGATATAAAGGTTTTAGATGAGGGGAGCGCAAGTGGAAGGATAGTTGAGCACTTAATTAAAAATGGAATTCTTCCAGAAAATATTGACGGCATAGAAATAAGCCCCGAGCAAGTTAAAATTGCCATAGCAAAAAATCTTGGAGCTAGTTTCAAAGTGGGAGATTTAAGAAGGGATGTTTTGCCGGGAAATACTTATGATGTCATCACAAGACATATGGTTGACGAACACCTTGATAATCAAGGGTTATTAGAAGTTTCCCAAAACACCTTAAAAGCTTTAAAGGTAGGAGGCACGCTTGTTGTTGTATTCACTCATCCCGATAAAATTACAGCAAGCGCTGGAATTAATAAAGAAGGCTGGTTTGAAACAACTTTCCCCTGGAAGGGCCCTAATGGGGAATTTGAAAAAGGGCAGAATTATTTTAGATCAGTAGAAACTTACATAGAGATTCTTACAAAAGCTGGTTTTGTAATAGATTCTGTAGAAGATTGGAAAATTCCACCAGAAGCAGAAACAATAAATAAAGACGAATATGAAAAATATAAAAGGTACGGTAATGTTCGCCTAGCTGTTAAAGCGCATAAACCAATATAAGCAATCCACAATCTTTTAAAAAAGCGAATCAAATAATATGATACAATCTTAGCACAATGTTTGATTTAAATTTCGGAGAGGTGAAAGTTGTTCTGGGAATGGTTGCTGGAGTAATAGCGTTTTTAGCCTATGTGGTTTATGTTGTTTCCATACTAAGAGGCAGATCAAAACCAAACAGAGTGACTTGGTGGATTTGGGCCTTTATGGGTTTGGTTATCGGGCTTAGTTATTACGCCTCTGGAGCTCAAAATACAATCTGGGTTCCATTTGTTGAATTCATAGGCCCGCTTTCCATTGCCCTGTTGTCAATAAAATATGGAGAAGGAGGGTTGAAGGAAAAAACAGATTTAATTTGTTTATTTGGAGCTGTCTTTAGTATTATTCTTTGGATTATATTTAATAATCCGGTAGTAGCTCTCGTAACCAGTTTGATTATTAACTCTTTTGCGATTATTCCCACGATTAAAAAATCATATTTGAGACCCGAAGGAGAGGATTTCTGGGCCTGGTTTGGCACCGGCTTGGCGGACAGCTTGAATATGTTTGCCGTTGAAAAATTTACTTTTGCAATACTCTTGTATCCTATTTATATGCTTGTTTCCGATCTGATAATAATTTTTATACTTCTTTTAAGCAAAAAAGGTATAATGAGAGACATTAGCTTTCTTGGAAAACACGAATGAGTTAAGTTGTGAAAACGGAATTGATTATTGTTTCTATTGGTGCGATATGGATATTTTGCAAAAAAAGATTTTAAGCCAGGAGAGGAGATTATTAGAGCTAGGACAGAATAATTGATCATTTAGAAAGATTATGATTATATGATAGGAAAATATTCAAAGAAAATAAAAGAAAAATACTTAAAAACAAAACCAAAGTTGAATACCAAAGAGCTTGTTATGTTTTTTAAAAAAGGAAAGGAAACTATTAAAAACCAGATTATGCAGGCTTGGGAGACTCCTTATATGAAAAAATTGGCTGAAATTACAACCAGCAAAGGCGGAAATGTTTTAGAAGTTGGTTTTGGTATGGGTATTTCAGCTGGATTCATACAAAAATCTAAAAAGATAAAGACTCATACGGTTATAGAATGTCATCCTTTAATGATTGCTTTTGCGAGGAAAAAATTTGCCAAAGTAATTAAAAACAGGAGGTTGATACTTTTGAAAGGTTTTTGGGAGGATGTGACAAAGAAACTCCCAGACAAATCATTTGATGGAATTTTATTTGATTCTTGCCCTCTAGATAAAGAGGTAGAATTTTTTCAGTTTTCCCCATTTTTCAAAGAAGCATTCCGACTATTGAAAGATAACGGTGTTTTTACTTACTTTTCCGATGAGCCTTTAAAAATTTCTGCAGTACACAAGAAGTTACTAATAGATACTGGATTTAAAAATATTAAATTTGAAATCGTTAAAGTTAAACCACCTGAAGATTGTTTATATTGGAAATATAAAACTATAATTACTCCTATAATAATGAAAAAATAATCTCACCATAATTTATACTATGAGATGATATGAATGAATCTAAAATAATAGAGTTTAATAAAAAAAATATCTTTGTAACTGAATCAAAAAATGGTTACGGCAGGGGGTATTTTGCGAGTAGAAATATTAAGAAAGGAGAAACAATCTTTCATGGTTTTGGTAGGGTGATTGACCACCAAACTGAATTTCTTTCTGTTCAAATTGGAGAAAAAAAACATTTTGTACCGTCATATTGGACAGGAAAGTTTTGGAATCATTCCTGTAATCCAAATGCATATATTAAAACTAGGAATGATGGTTTTCCAGACTGGATTGCCTTGAGAAATATTAAAAAAGGAGAGGAGGTAAACTATAAATATTTCCATACTGAATATTCATGGACTAAGCAAGCAGTCCTGCATTTAATATCATGTAAGTGTAATCAAAAAAATTGCAGAGGTAAAATCCACTCGTTTTCTGACTTGACCCCATCTGAGAAGAAAAAAGTGCTCAAGAGCGGGCATATTTCTAAGTATCTTTTAAGGTAAGTTATGCACAATTAGTTATTAGTTTATCTGTTATAATATAAAATATATGAAACTAAATAATTCTAGTAAAATAATCATATTTTTATTTTTTGCAGTGGCACTTTTATGGTTGTTTATTTCAGTAAACTCAATTCAAAATACAAGTATCAACTATTATTTTAGTCTAGGGATAGGTATTATTGCCCTGTTTGGTGGTGTCTTCGGAATTCATAACTCAAAAAAGTGGGGCTTTTTACAAAGCTCAATTGGTAAAAGTTTGTTTTTTATCTCACTAGGTCTTTTGTTTTGGAGCTTAGGGACGTTTATTTTCGGTTACTATAATATTTCTCTTTCAGTAGAAGCTCCATATCCTTCACTTGCAGACGCATCTTACATAATAAGTTGGCCATTGTGGACTATTGGGATGTTTTATTTTGTTAAAGCAACTGGTGCCAAGTTTCAATTAAGCAAAACTGCTGGCCGGTTTATGCTTTTTATTATACCCATAATTGTTATGGCGCTATCGTATTATGTGCTAATTGTTGTTGCTAGACAAGGAATGATTACTGATGGAGGTGGTACACTAAAAAAATTCTTCGACATCGCTTATCCTGTTGGAGATATCATCATTTTAACTATTACCATTTTAATCTATAGTCTTTCATTCAATTATCTTGGCGGATTTTTCAAATGGCCAATAGTTGTAATATTAGGAGGGTTTGTCTTTAATTACATTGCAGACTTTGTATTTATATATACAGTAACAAAAGAAACTTTTTATGTTGGTGGCCTTGGAGATTTATTCTATGTTGTTGCTTTCTTTCTTCTGGGCTTAGGGATTAGTCTTATGGACGTTAATAGATTACACGATAATAATTTAGCAAATAGCTAAGATTTATGACCATTTTTGATCAAATGTCAATAAGGATAATCAAAGAGCAGGAGCTTATTATTGGTCCTTTGGCGTGGGATGAAGCGAAAAAGGTATCTGGCATACAAATAATTGATAAAAAAAAAGAGGAAATAATAATACAAAATGGCGACTCCAGGTTAGTAATTGATAGATTGGTAGCTCAGTATGAAAGAATTTTCGGGCGCGCTTCCCATGAAGTTTGTCGAGAAGCTGTAAAGGATTTAGTGGCTGGAATGTCTCTTGAGGAAATTCCCTCTAGTCTACGATAATTTTTATGGCAACAAATGATACCCCTATTTCTTCTGATGAATATAAGACAGTTACCGAAGAATTGTATAAGCGCAACCTTGAATTAGCGAATTTATATAAAAAAGTTGATAGTCTGAATCATGAATTAAGTAATCTAATAAAACAAAGAGAAAACTTGGTGCACCTCGTTACTCACAAGGTTAAGGGTTCTTTTACTAGGTCTAAATACATATTTGCCTGCATGCTTGATGGCACCTTCGGTGAGATATCTTCAGAGATAAAAAAACGAGCAGAACAAGGTTTAGAATCTGACAAAATGGGTATACAGACAGTCGATCTGGTGTTAAATGTTGCCAACATGCAGAATGGAATAATTAAGTACGATATGAAGAATTTGGATTTCAAGGATATTGTTATGAAGTTGGTGGCTGAAAAATCTGGACCCGCAGAAACTAAAGGGCTTAAGCTAGAGACACAAATAAAGGATGGAATTTATTCAGTTCTTGGGGATGCCTTTTGGCTTAAAGAAGCAGTTGCGAATTTGATAGATAATTCTATCAAGTACACCAAGGAAGGACAGATAACCCTCACCCTTGAAAGTCAAAACGGCAAAATCTTATTAAAAATACAAGACACAGGCATAGGAATTACCCCAGGAGACAAAGAAAATTTATTTACTGAAGGTGGGCGAGGCAAGGATTCTGTGAAAATAAATGTAGATAGTACTGGCTATGGCTTGTATTCTGTGAAATTAATTCTCGATGCACACAAAGGCCGTGTTTGGGCAGAGTCTGAGGGTGCAGGCAAGGGCTCGCAGTTTTTCATTGAGCTCGATGAAGCCTAGGCCGGTTGTGCTATAATCTCCATATGTCATGGGCTTTACAAAGACAGCTCTTATATATAGGTATTTTTATTGTGCTTGTTTTGGCATTTGGGTTTTTCGTTGTATATCCTAGTTTAGTCAAGGAGCCTACTTGTTTTGACAATAAGCAGAACGGACAAGAAACTGGAATTGATTGTGGGGGGTCATGCGCTCAGGCGTGTTTCTTTGAAGCGGAAACGATATCTGTGCTCTGGTCTCGGGCATTTCGTGTGGTGCCGGGACGATATAATGCAGTTGCCTATATTGAAAACAAAAATACAGATAAGGCAGTCGAGAGGATAAATTATACTTTTCGTTTTGCCGACAAGGACAATGTCTACATTGGTAAACGTGACGGTCAAACAACAATACCGCCAGCGGGGAAGTTCTCCATCTTTGAGCCAGCCATAGATGTGGGTAATTCTATTCCAGTGTATACAAGTTTTGAATTCACAGAGGAGCCTGTTTGGCTCAACGTTGCTCCAGATAAGATAAATCAATTAAAGGTTTCTGTTACAGATATTGAGCTAGGAGGTGAGGGTCTTGAGCCTAGACTGTCGGCCAAGATCAGAAATAATTCTTTTTTTAACATATATGAACTAGGCATTGTGTCTATTCTCTACGATGCGTCCGGTAATGCTGTGTCTGTGAGTAGAACTTATTTAGACGAACTAGGAGCTCAGACCACTAAAGATATTAATTTTACTTGGCCAGAGCCATTCAGTGATACTGTGATCGTAAAAGAAATAATTCCAATCTATAACATATTTTCTACTAAACTTCAGTAAGATATGGCAGAAAAAGCGTTAAAAAGAATAGATCCCGTTAGAGATTCAGTTTTGTAATTGTAATGTTATGGAGTTATTTCAAAAAAATGTGAAAAAAATCTCTAACAGAATAGACTGGTTGCTTGTTTGTTTTATCATGCCAATAGTCCTGGCTGGTTTGGTGACAATGAAATCCTTTACTCCAACAGAAGATGCGGGCAACTTTTTCAGCAGACAGATAGTGTGGGTAGGCCTCTCCTTGTGTGTTTTCTTTGTTTTTTCTTTTATGGATTTTCGGTTTTTGAAGCGCACGGACGTTATTGTTTCTATGTTTCTTTTGGCATCATTTATGCTCGTGTTGTTATTCTTTTTTGGGAATGTTGCTAAGGGGGCGCAGAGCTGGTTTGACCTAGGTGGGTTTTCTTTTCAACCCGCGGATATGATGAAGTTGGTATTGATACTTATTTTAGCTAAATACTTTTCTAGGCGGCATGTGGAGATTGGAAATGTAAAGCACATATTTATTTCAGGATTATATGCTTTTGTGCCTTTCTGTTTAGTACTTTTACAGCCGGACTTTGGTTCGGCGATGATAATGTTTTTAATATGGTTGGGAATGGTTTTAGTATCTGGGATTTCCAAAAAACATCTCTTCTCGGTTTTTGCTGGAGGAGCGTTAGTACTGGGAGTTTTTTGGATTTTTGTTTTTGCTCCTTATCAAAAAGCTCGTATTACCAGCTTTTTAAACCCACTTTCTGATATTAGAGGTTCAGGCTATAATGCCTTCCAGTCTACTATTGCTGTGGGCTCCGGTCAGGTCTTGGGCAAGGGCCTAGGATTTGGTACTCAATCTAGGCTTAGATTCTTACCGGAGTATCAAACTGACTTTATTTTTGCAGCTTTCGCAGAAGAATGGGGGTTCATTGGGTCTATAGTTATACTAATTTTGTATGGTTTGGTTATCTGGCGAGTTCTATATTACGCGTCTTTGGGCGCTTCCAACTTTGAAATACTTTTCGGTATGGGTATTGCTATTCTGTTTATGAGTCATATACTGATAAATATTGGCATGAATGTTGGGCTTATGCCTGTGACTGGAATACCTCTGCCATTTATGAGTTACGGGGGCTCTCATTTACTAACAGAATTTGCTGGTCTGGGTGTGCTTATGAGCATGAGTAGGTATGCCAGGTCGGCACATCGCGACGATATGAAGAATGAATTTTTGGGCGTATGACAATAATAATTGATGGAAAAAAATTACAGAAAGAGATATTGGCTGATGTAAAAGACAAGTTAGGAAGACTGCCTTTTCAGCCAGTTTTTTGCGATGTTTTGGTGGGGGAAGAGCCTGTGTCTGTGCAGTATGTTAAAATAAAGGCTCGCATGGCGGAGGAAGTGGGCATTAAATTTCATAGCGCTTTTTTCTCTAGTAGTATTACAACGGGAGAGCTAATAAAAGAAATTAAATTTTTAAATCAAATTCCGCACATGTGTGGTATTGTAATACAGCTTCCGCTACCTCCATCTATAGATCGTCGCGCGGTACTGGACTCTATTGATCCAGCCTTGGATGTGGATTGCTTGGGCACGTTTGCAGGTAACGAATTTTATAATAATAAAAGTAATTTTGGACCTCCGGCGGCTGTGGCCTCTATGGTGGCTCTTGATTCTCTCGGTTTGGATTTAGTTAAAAAGAGCGTGGTGGTGTTGGGCCAAGGAGAGCTAGTGGGCAAGCCTGTGACGGCATTGCTTAAATGGAGAAACATAAATCCGTTTGTGGTCAATAGTCAAACAGAAAACTCAAAAGACTTAATTAAAGACGCAGACGTAATAATTTCTGGAATAGGTAAGGGTAAATACATTACTGGTGAAATGATTAAAGACGGTGCGGTGTTGATAGATGCTGGAACATCAGAAGATGGCAATTCTGTGGTGGGGGATGTGGATGTTTCTTCTGTGATGGGTATCGCAGGGGCCATCTCTCCGGTGCCCGGCGGTGTGGGCCCTATAACAGTAGCAATGCTCCTTAAAAACGTATTAACAGTTGCAATCTCCCTAGGCAAGACCTAGGGAGATATGAAATTATGAATATAAACGAACAGATATTTTATTTTTTTTATGGTTTATTTAATCACCAATCAGCACTGTTGAGTGGTCTGATAATATTCTTTGCTGATACTCTGCCGTATTTAATTATTGGTTCTTTGGGATTTTTTTATTATATTATATATGATCCAGATAACGGCTTACTACAAGAAATCAAAAAATATAGCCACGAGACAGCCTTGATATTTCTTTCTGTTCTAACTGCCTCTGGCTTGGCACACGCGCTGAAAATGTTTTTTAGCACCCAGAGACCATTTAATGCGCTACCTGATGTCGTGGCATTACTGCCAGAAACAGGGTTTGCTTTTCCGTCAGCGCACTCAGCTTTTTTTGCTGCTTTAGCTTTTTCGGTTTTTTATTTCCATCGAAAGACTGGATACCTTCTAATTTTGCTTACTGTACTTATTGGAATTGCTCGAATCATGGCTGGAGTACATTTCCCTGTAGATATATTGGGTGGTTTTTTAGTTGGAATTGGGTCAGTATACGCGGTCAAATATATATTGAAAAAATTTGCTTATTTTGACAAAGGCGTATAGAATACAGCCATATTTATGTGGAAAAAGTTAATCTTGGCTTTAATAATAGTTTTATCCGCTAGCGCTTTAGGGTTCTTCATCTTTAAGTCTGAGCCCAGATTAAATAAAAACTTTGAAAATGAAAGCGCTTTTTTTAAGAATCGTCCTTTCCGCTTAGGATTAGACCTCTCCGGTGGTAGTCATTTGGTCTACCAAGCTGACGTTTCAGCCCTGGAGCCATCTATGGTAGAGGATTCCATGGAAGCCCTTAGAGATGTCATTGAACGAAGGGTGAACCTTTTTGGTGTTTCAGAGCCTGTGGTGCAAGTACAGAAATCTGGTTTTATCTCTGGGGGGGAAGAGAAGCTGATTGTAGACCTGCCTGGTATTGAGGATGTTGATGAGGCAACAAAGATGATAGGCCAGACTCCGCTTTTGGAATTTAAAATAGAGGCACCTGAAGATACTCCGCAAAAAGCAAAAGTCGATGAGAACGGCCAAGTTGTTTTAAACTTGGAATCACAATTTATTTCCACAGAACTTACTGGTAGGTATTTGAAAAAGGCGATATTAAATTTCGATCAGAATAATAGCCAGCCAATGGTCAGTCTGCAGTTTGATGAAACTGGAACAAAGCTTTTTGCTGAACTTACGAAAGCAAATGTGGGCAAGATGATTGCGATATATTTAGACGGAATGCCTGTGTCTACTCCTGTGGTTAGAGAGGAAATACCTAACGGTGAGGCTGTTATTTCTGGATCCTTTACACCCCAAGAAGCCAAGACTCTTGTTGGAAGACTCAATTCTGGAGCCCTACCTGTGCCCATATCTCTAATTTCTACTCAGACTATCGGGGCGGCTTTGGGCGATGATGCTGTCGTAGCCGGAGTCAGGGCAGGACTGATAGGCTTTGCATTCGTCGTGCTGTTTTTGGTTCTTTGGTACCGACTACCAGGACTTCTGGCTTCTTTGTCTTTACTGATATTTATTTTAATAATGTTAAGCATATTCAAACTTTTGCCTGTTACTCTGACAGCGGCTGGTATTGCGGGGTTCATAATAACCATCGGGGTGGCGGTGGATGCCAATGTCTTGATATTTGAGCGTATAAAAGAAGAGTTAAGGGCTGGCAGGGCTGTTCCAGATGCTATCTCTAACGGATTTGCTAGAGCCTGGTCTTCTATCCGTGATTCTAATTCTTCTACTCTTATAACTTCTCTTATTTTATTCTGGCTGGGTACTCCTTTAATTAAAGGATTTGCCCTTACATTGGGTATGGGGATTGCGGTGTCTTTGTTTTCGGCCATTTTTGTTACAAAAGTTTTCCTTTCCTCATTTGGATTTGTTGGGGATGGCAAGGTTGCCAGATTCTTGTTTTCTTCTGGTTTGTCCAAGTAGCCATACGAAGCAGTTAACTTTTAATTAAATTATGTTCATCATCAAACACAAAAAAATATTCATAAGCATCTCAGCTGTACTCGTTGCGCTATCTTTGGTTTCCCTTTTGGTATTTGGTGTTAATGTAGGAATTGATTTTAAAGGAGGAGCTTTGACGGAAGTCGAATACATCGGAGCTCGTCCTTCTCAGGAAGCCTTGGAGCCAGGCATACGTACTCTTGATATTGGTGGAGTGCTGTTGCAGCCTACTGGAGAGAATGGGTACATCATTAAATCTAAAGATCTAACTGACCAGGAGCACAATGCTTTGCTTTCTGCGCTGTCTCTTTCTGGGGAGAATGTTTTAGAAGAAAAGAGCTTTAATTCTATAGGTCCTTCTGTTGGAAGAGAGCTTACCAGAAAGGCAATCATTTCTATAATTTTGGTTTCACTTGCGATAGTAGCTTTTATTGCTATGGCCTTCAGGAGAGTTTCAAAGCCTGTTTCTTCTTGGAAGTATGGAGTAATAGCTATTACTACATTGCTTCATGATGTCATAATCCCGGTGGGTCTATTCGTCATACTTTCTAAGTTCTATGGAGCCGAGCTCGATACATTGTTTGTTGTTGCGGTTTTGACAATACTTGGTCTATCTGTCTCAGATACCATTGTTATTTTTGATAGAATCAGAGAGAACTTGGAAGATGAAAATACACTGTCAAAAGTTAATTTCAGTGAAGTCGTGGGTAAAAGCCTTGAGCAATCCTTTGTGAGGTCTATTAGTACTTCTATGACTGTTGTCTTGGTTCTTTTGGCTCTTTTCTTCTTTGGTCCAGTTTCTACAAAGTACTTTGCCCTTATGCTTACCACTGGTATGTTATTCGGAACCTATTCTTCTATATTCTTAGCTTCACCTCTTTTGGTTGCATTAGAGGAATGGCAGAACAAATCTGGCCGTAGTTCTAAGGCATAGCTTTACAGACAGGAATTCATTTTTGTGCTATAATAAACACATTATTGGATATATATATTGTAACTTACTATGAAATATTTATTTGTGGTTTTAGGTGTTTTGGTTTTATGGGTTGTGTATGCTTTTAATAGATTTGTATCTTTGCGTAATCGCGCACAGGAAGCCTGGGCTGACATAGAAGTTCAGCTGAAGCGTCGTTATGATCTTATCCCGAATCTAGTAAATTCAGTGAAGGGCTATGCTTCTCATGAATCTAGTGTTTTTGAAAATGTCACCAAGGCCCGCAATATGGCTATGGGCGCAACAGGACCTACGGCAGATCACGCGCAAGCTGAGAATATGCTTACTGGAGCTCTCAAATCAGTGTTTGCATTGGCTGAAGCATATCCAGACCTGAAAGCAAATCAGAATTTCTTGGCTTTACAGAGCGAGCTTGCTGATACTGAGAATAAAATCCAGGCAGCGAGGAGATTCTACAATGCTAATGTTCGCGATCTAAATACTTCAGTCGAACAATTCCCTGGGAATACTATTGCTAGCATGTTTAATTTTTCTAAAATGGAATTCTTTGACCTAGCTGACAACGATGTGGCACAGCAAAATGTGGAGGTAAAGTTCTAATACTAAATATGACTCAAAACCTTTATACCCATCAATCCCAAAATATTGCCAAGACTTGGATCCTGATGTCCGTGTTTTTTGCTATTGTTATTGGGCTTGGTTTCGTGTTTTCTCAATACTATGGCAACCCGAGTATTCTTTACTTTTTCGTCGTCTTTAGCGTCTTGATGAATGTTACGAGTTATTGGTTCTCAGACAAAATAGCACTTAAGTTAAATGGTGCTAAGCAAATAAAGAGGGAGGATAATGTCGATCTGTGGAACATCGTAGAGAATTTGTCCATAACAGCCGGACTGCCGATGCCTAGACTGGCTGTCATTAATGACTCGGCTCCGAATGCTTTTGCAACCGGAAGAAACAAAGAGCATGCAGTGGTAGGGGTGACCACTGGACTACTTTCTATATTGAACAAAACAGAGCTTGAGGGGGTTATTGCACACGAGCTTGCACACGTGGGCAACAGAGATATCTTGCTCTCAACAGTGACTGTTGTTTTGGTTGGTTTTGTTTCTATTGTGGCTGATGTTTTAACTCGGAGTTTGTTTTTTGGTGGTAGCCGTAATGATAACAATAAAGCAAGTGGCGCACTGATGGTTGTGGGTATTGTGTTTGCTATTTTGGCACCCATTTTTGCGACCCTCATACAGCTCGCTATTTCTCGTAAGAGGGAATTTCTGGCTGATGCTTCGGGGGCCTTGCTTACTAGATACCCCGATGGCTTGGCAAATGCGCTTGTGAAGATTTCACAATACAGCCGACCAATGGCTCGAGCCAATACTGCGACTGCTCATTTATTTATTTCTAATCCTTTCGGCGCTGGGCGGGGCTTGGGCCAGAAGATGTCTGCTTTGTTTAGTACCCACCCTAAGACCGAAGACAGAGTCCAGGCTCTTGTGGGAAACCAAAGTACCAAATAAAATATAAAAGTCAAGGTATTAAAAATAAGTTTTTTTGCTATACTCTCTGTATGGAGATAAAAGACGTAGAGGCTCTTGCGGAGCTCGCCCGTATAGATTTATCTGAAGAAGAAAAGCTTAAAATCCTCAAGGATATGGGGGGTATTTTAGAGTACGTCAAGCAAATAGAAAAGATAGAGATTGATGATGTACAGGTAGAACACGAACTTTATAATGCTTGGAGAGAAGACGAAGTAGAGGAGGACAGGGACTTTGCGAAAGACTCTATTGTGGGGCAGTTTCCTGATTCTCAAGATAATTTTCTGAAAGTGAAAAAGATTTTACCCTAGTCCCGTACTAAATTTTTGAGTAAAACAAATGATCGATAAAATTAATAATTTAAAATTTTAGTACCGGGATGATTGATTTAAAAAACCTGACAATAGAAAAGGCGCATCAAGCTTTTACGACTGGTGAATTTACTTGTAGAGAGTTGGCGGAAGAATACCTGAAGGTAATTAAGGAGAAGAACACCGAGCTATATGCGTACATAGAAGTCTTTGATGATGTTCTGGCTCAGGCGGATGAAGCGCAAAAGAGATTTGTGGATAAAACGGCTACTATCCTCACGGGGGTTCCTTTTGGTTTCAAAGATAATATTTTAATTAAAGGCCGTGTCGCCTCTGCTGGGTCCAAGATTTTAGAAAATTATATTGCTACGTATGACTCTACTGTGATTAAAGATCTGAAAGCACAAGGGGCTGTCTTTATGGGTAGAACTAATATGGATGAATTCGCCATGGGCTCCTCTACGCAGACTAGCTATTATGGGCCTTCTCGTAACCCTAAAGACCCGTCCAGAGTGCCCGGGGGGTCTTCTGGGGGCTCTGCGGTGGCAGTGGCGGGCGAGATGTCGCTTGTTTCGCTTGGCACGGACACCTGTGGTTCTGTTAGAGAGCCGGCCAGCTTTTGTGGTCTTGTGGGGCTTAAACCTACTTATGGGTCTCTGTCTCGTCATGGAATAATTGCGATGGGTAATTCCTTGGACCAGGTGGCTCCTTTTAGTAAGACTGTTCGTGACTCAGAAATTATTTTTAATGCTCTTTCTCGATATGACAAAGAAGACAGCACTTCTGTCCCTGATGCATTGAGGGTCCCAAAGAAATCTAGCTCCAAAAAGATCGGCGTACCATGGCATCTGTTCAAAGAAGGCGTGGATGGTGTGGTGATAGAAAACTTCAAGCAGTCTATAGAAAAACTGAAAAATTCAGGACATGAGATTGTGGAGATAGAACTTCCTTTTTCTAAATATTCTCTAGAAGTATATTACGTTATAATGCCGGCGGAGGTGTCTACTAATCTTTCTCGTTTTGATGGAATTCGTTATGGCTTGAGCAAAGAGGCCGACAACCTGCTAGACGTATACAAAAAGAGCCGGGGAGCAGGCTTTGGTGAAGAAGCACGCAGACGTATTTTGCTGGGCACTTATGTGCTTTCGCATGGCTACTATGATGCCTACTACAACAAGGCCATAAAATTACGCGAGAAAATAAGACAGGAAATCTGCAAAGCCTTTGAAGAGGTGGACTTGATAGCTACTCCCACAACACCGTTTACGGCTTTCAAATTAGGAGAGAAAATGGATGATCCTGTGGCGATGTATCTGTGTGACATATTTTCTGCGCCAGCCAACCTCTCTGGTGTGCCTTCCATTGCGGTCCCATCAGGGGAAACAGCGGAGGGTCTGCCTTTGTCTATTCAGTTCATGGCTCCACATTTCTCTGAGGGCTCATTGTTCGATATAGGCAAGAAAATTGAATCCTTGAGATGAAGTCCGCAGGAGTATGTTATAATTTTCTTATAATATGGATGTCTTCAATAGTCCGCAAACAAATACGTTCTTAGGTTCTAATTTTTTAAATCCAGATTATTGGTTTGCTAAAGAAGTTAGTTTTTTTCAGGGAGTATTTTATTTCTTTTTTATTGGTAGCACTTTCAAGATTATTCTTGCGGTGCTCACTATTTTTTTCCTGGCTGTTTTGGCTTATGCATCCGTGAGGATGCTTGAGATTAGAAAGAAGGATCATGCTCATTTACATCATGAGATAGCTGAGTATGCGCACCATATGGCTGAAAAGACAAAAAAGAAGGAGGAAACTGGATTTTCTAGAAATGAGCGATGGAATAATATTCTGGCTCACTTATTTTCTTTGAATCCTGGGGACTGGAGAGTTGCAATAATAGAGGCAGACTCTATGCTTGAAATTCTTATGGATCAACTGGGCTTTAAGGGTAAGTCTTTAGGGGACAGACTGAAGTCTGCAGATAGAGATAAATTCCCTGGTCTTACTACCGCCTGGGAGGTGCACACTATAAGGAATCGCATAGCTCACGAGGGGATAAGTTATGAATTGTCGTTACATGAGGCCAAGAGGGTCATTGCACTGTATGAGAATATTTTTAGAGACTTTGGGTACATTTAATTGCTTTTTTATGGATTTTAGGTAGAATATAAAAGGTCGCCCTTAGGGCATCTTTTTATGGGTCTGTGCAGGAAAGAGAGTTTGTTAATGTTTATAATATATCGCGGGATAGACCTTCCTGCCGGTAGGCAGGGAAGAGGTATTCTAGAATATATATCGCGGGATAGAGAAGAGGTATCTCGCAAGGCTCATAACCTTGAGACGGCCGTTCGATTCGGCCTCCCGCAACACTTCGACTCGCCACGCTCGCTCAGTGCATGCAATTGTATTAGCGAGCGAGGAGAAGTGCCCTGAGCGTAGTCGAAGGGCAAATATGTGGTTTGTATACATTATTAAGTGTAAGGATGGGAGTCTTTATACTGGAATTACAAAAAACCTTGAAAGAAGATTTTTAGAACATAAAAATCTAAAGGGTGGGCACTATACTTCTTCACGTGGAGTATTGGAAAGAGTATACTCTGAGGAGTTTCAAACCCAGTCAGAGGCCCTAAAAAGAGAAAAGCAAATAAAGGGCTGGCGACGAGATAAGAAATTAGCTTTAATAATTATGTCGATGTAGCTCAGGTGGTTAGAGCATGGCACTCATAAAGCCAAGGTCGGTGGTTCGAGTCCACCCATCGACACAGGAAGAAATATTGGTTAGACAAATATACTGTCATAGTCTATTATATATGGGTGCCTAGACGCAAAAGAATCAATCCGGGGTTATTCAGAAAACTGACTCCCAATTTAGCATATGTACTTGGGTTTTTTGCAGCAGACGGGAACCTTTCTATTAATAAGCGCGGGGGTTGCTACTTTTCTTTCCATTCAAAAGACAGGCAAATAATAATAGATATAAGAAACGCACTTAGTTCAGACAATAAGGTGTCTAAAAGGGTAGACAGAAAGACTGCCAAAATATTTTATCGCTTACAGTTGGGCTCGAAGGAAATAGTACAAACCCTTCAGGGCATTGGATTTAGTACCAACAAAACCCGACACCTTCCTTTCTTGAATGTTGCAGCTACGATGATCTCTCACTTTGTAAGAGGATATTTTGATGGAGATGGAAATATTTGGCAAGGAGAAGTTCATAAAAAAAGAAAGACAAAGCATAAAGTTTTACAACTCGCCTTCACTTCTGGGGCTTATGGATTCTTAAGTCAGTTGAAATGCTGTCTACATGAGCTGTTGGGTACGGAGGGTTCTCATGTGTTGTCAAAAATCGGGCCATATTCTCGGTTGCAATACAGCACAAAAGACGCTTTGAAAATCTATGATTTTATGTATAATACTAAGACCCCTTTTATGTGCTTAAAGAGGAAGAAAAGACAGTTCGATAAGCATATTTTAGGCATGCGACCGTAGATCAATTGGTTAGATCGCGTCCCTGTCACGGACGAGGTTGCCGGTTCAAGTCCGGTCGGTCGCGCAAAGAAAAATTTCTAAATAATATCTATATTTGATATGGTATTTTGAGTTCTAACCTGATACAATTTTCTTATGATTGAGAATTATTCAGAAGAGTGGGTTTCAAAATATAATAAAGAAGCTGAGTTAATTAAAAAAACTCTGGGCTCTCTAATTTTAGATATTCAACATATTGGTAGTACCTCGGTTCCTGGTTTATTATCAAAACCCATTATAGATATTGCTGTACTTGTTGACTCAATAGAAGATATTTCTGAATTTACCGAACTATTGGAAAAAATTGATTACAGCTATAAACCAGTTATGGCATCTGTTGAACGTATTTTTTTACAAAAAGGAGACCCTGTTGAATATCATCTTTCTATTGCTTGTGACAGGCATACTTTTTGGACTCGTCAAATACTTTTTCGTGATTATCTTAGAACACATCCAGAATCAATAAAAGAATATGGTGAAATAAAAAAAGAGGCATTAAAAGATATCCCAGAAAATGAAATGATAGACCTATCAAGAAGTAGTCATTACAGCTCAAAAAAAGGACCTTTTATTTTAAAGATTTTACAATTAGCACAGAATAATAATTAATTAAAGCAGTTCTCACTTCGTCCACTAGTCCGCGCATAAAAAGAAGGGCTGGCTTCTGCCTGGCTATTTTTATTTCTAGCGCGAACGCAAGCAAATCTATACTCGACAGCACGATGATTCATCAACTGCTTCACTTCTGTCCGGTTTGAACAGGCGAAGCCATGCCCTTTGGGGCAGGCGAGCCCGGCGAGGAAGTTCTTGGGAGCGTAGCGACTTAGAAACTTGACCGTCAAATCCGGTCGGTTTGTAAGGTACCCCAAATTTAAGACACATATTGCACCAAGATTATCAAAATTTGGGGTACCTGGGATTAAAGGTGGGGGGATTAAAGGTTCCTGACACTTTTAATTACATAAAAGATTTTACCTGCATGTTTACTTTAACTAAAGTGATATAATGGATGGGATCGATAATCTCCCAACTCATTACTCATTACTAATAATAATCATTGCTATTAATAAATAATATATTTATGGAAATGCAAACAAATAATAAACATTATCAACAACTTGCAATTATGATGGCTCTGTCATTCGTAGCTATGTATGTATTGATGTATGCGATGGTAAATGTCTTTGCTAATGTTCTTTCTAACTTCAATCAGTTTTATATGGCAGGGCTAATGACTACCCCTATGGTTATTATTGAACTTTGGGTTATGAATGGAATGTATCACAACAAAAAGTTAAATATGATAATCACTACCGTTAGTATTCTTGCTCTAGTTTTGTTTTGGGTGGGAATTAGACAGCAAGTCGGCATTAATGATAAGCAATTCCTAAAATCAATGATACCTCACCACGCTTCGGCAATCCTTATGTGTGAAAAAGCGGACATAAAAGACTCTGGAATTAAGGAATTATGCAGAAATATTATTTCTGGTCAGCAGGCCGAGATTGATCAGATGAAAGCCAAATTGGAAGAATTAAAATAGCTTTTGTCTTATTCTTATTGTTTTATTTTTGTACTAGGGATAAATACTAAAAATATGCTATAATTAATAGGATCGAAGGTGTTTAAATTTATTAGTTTTTAACTGAAATATAAAATTTATGGACTCACGTATCGCGCCTAGCACCAAGCCACTTTATCGTGGCACTCAGATAGTCTGGTACATCTTGGGACTCATAGAAGTATTATTGGCTTTTAGATTTATTTTGAAATTATTAGGGGCCAATCCTGGGGCAGGTTTTTCAAAGTTAATTTACAGTTTATCTTATGTTTTTTCCGCTCCTTTTCTGGCTGTCTTTCAAAGAACTCAGGTGACAGCGGGGAGTGTTTTTGAATGGAGCACTATCCTTGCGATGGTTGTTTACTGGATTGTGGCTATTGGTATCATTAGACTTTTTCTCATGGGTAAAAGTGTGTCCACCCCAGAGGCTGCTGAGAAGCTGGAAAGTCAAGAGAAAGATTTATAAAGACAACGCGGTGATAGATTTATTATAATTTAATTACTTTATTGTATGCCTTATTTTTATGTGTTTAGTTTTGTGCTTGGGTTGTTGGTTGTAAGTATTCGCCAAATTAATCAGTACGAAAGAGGCATTAAGTTTACCTTTGGTAAATTTTCTAATGTGATGGAGCCTGGGTGGAGAATTGTTTTGCCTGTAGTGCAGAGTTATCAGAAAGTAGACATCAGGGTCAAGGCTGTGGACGTCCCAGATCAGAATGCAATAACCAGAGACAATGTGTCGGTGAAAGTAAACGCAGTCATCTATTACAAAGTTAGCGATGCCCCAAAGGCCATCATTGAGGTGGAGGATTTTCGTTATGCTATTTCACAATACGCTCAGACAACAATGCGAAATATTGTTGGTGAGGTTACTCTTGACGAACTTCTTTCAAGCCGAGATAAAATTGCTGATAGGATTAGAGAAATTGTAGACAAAGAAACAGATGCTTGGGGGCTGAAGGTTAATAATGTTGAATTGAAAGACGTGAGTCTGCCTCCTGATATGGAGAGGACCATAGGTAAACAAGCCGAAGCCGAAAGGGAGAAGAGGGCAGTGATTATTAATTCAGAAGGAGAGCTGGCTGCCGCAGAAAACATAGCCAGAGCTGCTGCGACACTCGGTGCTATTCCTGGCGCCCTTCATCTAAGGACCTTGCAATCAGTTAACGATATATCTTCTGACCAATCCAATACGGTTGTATTTATGCTACCAGTTGAAGTATTGAGGGCCCTAGAAGGCGTAACAAAAAAATAAAAATTCGAGCAGCAATCAAATTGCGTACCTGAAAAGTTTTGGTTGAAGTTTTTATTAGTTAATTATAATTAAATATGCAAAAAATAATTTTACTTAGTTTACGTTTGGTGATGTCTTTTATTTTTCTCTGGGCTTTCTTTGACAAATTGTTGGGTCTTGGCTTTGCGACCACTTCGCAAAAGGCTTGGATTAATGGTGGTTCGCCAACCACTGGGTTTCTCTCCGGGGCTGTTAAGGGACCATTTGCTGAGATGTTTCAATCTTTGGCTGGGGTAGCGATCGTGGACTGGGCTTTTATGCTGGGGCTTCTTTTTATTGGTCTGACTTTGCTTTTCAATAGGTATGTTTTCTGGGGTGCCCTGGCAGGTATTGTTATCATGCTATTGATGTGGCTGGCTGTTTTATTTCCGGAAAATAATCCTATAATAGATGAGCATATCGTATATGCACTTGTTTTTGCACTCCTAGCTATTAAAAGCAAAAGGGGAGAGCTTTCTTATTAAGATATTAAGTTTGTTGGATTAATTTAGGGGTAGTATTAAAAGCCAGGTGTGTGTGTCAGCAAAACAGATGACCCTGCTCTATTAGTAATATAGTAATAAACAAAAAAATATGCTGAAAAATATAAATATATATATAGTCGTCCTGGTGTTGTTGTTGGCAGGTTTCATTATTTATTATTCTGGTAAATCAAACAACGTTGTTCAGGCCCCTGGGGTGAGCACAGAGAATGGTATCACTGGGTGTTATGTCTCAAAGCTAGCACAAGATGTGTACACATTAAAAATAACTGGTCAAAAGGACGGTATGTTTACCGGATCTTTGTCTTTCAACAATTCTGAGAAAGACAGTTCCAGCGGTATTTATGTGGGTACATATAGTGATGGTATTTTGCTTGGAGACTACTCATTTACCTCAGAAGGTATGAATTCCGTAGTGGATGTTATCTTTAAAAAAGAAGGGAATAATTTTGTTCGTGGATACGGCGAGATGAACGCAGACGGAACTCGTCTTGCTGATGCGAGCAAGGTGACTTATGACCCAAATCAGACCTTTGTGCCTACGGCCAATTGTCCTATATAGCTTTTGCAAAAAACTCCAAAATAAACTAATATTCTTCTTATGCCGTTGCCTGTCTACCGACAGGTAGATAGCTTAGTTGGTACCTGCCTGTATGAACTCCGGTAAGAGGGCCGGCAGGCAGGGAGCACGTTCTTGGTATATAATGTGCAAATGATTGTGTACGCCTTGGTCAGTAGGCAAAATAGAATTTATGTTGGGATGACAGCATCTCTTTCTAGGAGGTTAGCAGACCATAACTATGGCAGAGTTTTTTCTACAAAAGGTTTTAGGCCATGGCAAGTTTTATATCAGGAAGAATGTGGTGAGCGTAAAAACGCTAGAATTAGAGAAAAATATTTAAAATCTGGTGCAGGAAAAGAGTTTTTGAAAACTAAATTATTGCCGTTGTAGCTCAGTTGGTAGAGCACGTCATTGGTAATGACGAGGTCGACGGTTCAATCCCGTCCAACGGCTCCAAATTCAAAGCAAGGTCAGTTTCAGAAAAATTTTCGCGCATAGCGCGAAGATATTGGTAAGGTGGCAAAGGGTTAAATTCAATTTCTTTGTTTTTTAAATGCAGGTTCAATCCGAATACTTTTTGGAGGGAGGATTTTTTGGAGGGGAGGTTGGTGGCATTCGCTATTTCATCTAGTATTGAAGCGTCTTTAATCCAATTTCGAACAGGTTCAACCCATAGAGATGGGGTTCTTTCAAGATCGGTGATTTTTTCCTCGATTGTTTTCTTTTCTGACATGAGCGAACGACGTCTTTCTAGGTATTCGTTTCTCTCTATATCCTGTGCGACATAGACATCTGTAAGTCTAGCGAGGTTGCTTGAAATGTTTTCTGCCTTTACTCGTAATCCTGAGACAGCTTCTTTCGCGGTATGCTCGGCTTTTAGTTCTTCTTTGTCGAGCATATTAAAAAGCGGAGCTGTCCAATTTTTCGGCATTGCGTATTTAGAAAGTAAGGCAGACAATTTTCTATCCAATGGCTCGCTTCGAATAGGGGATTCTGTACATTTCTGAATTTTAGATTTTCGTGTGCAACGATAATAGGTGTAATGGTGGATGTTGCCGTTTTTTTGATGTTTTTCTCGTGTTTCCGCTGTGATACCCATAGCACAATTTCCACATCGCAAAAGTCCGCAGTATGGGCTTGGATTATCCACAATTTTAAGAGTTCGTCCTCTGCCTCGCAGAACAGCGTTTGCTTTATCATAAAGATTTTTGGTAATGATTGGCTTGTGTTTGCCCTCGTGTATTTCTCCACAATAACGAAAGTGCCCGTAATAAAATGGATTTTGCAAAATAAAAGATATGCGTGAGATATGGACAGTATTATTATTCTTCGAGAGAATGCCTGACCGCTTCAAAATGTTTGCGAGGTCTTCAAGTCGAACAGTTCCCGTCGCATATTTTTCAAAAAGGTTCTTCACAATTTTTGCGTTCTTGCGATGGAGTATGACGGTCTTGGTGTGCGAATCATTTATATATCCTAGGGGGGCGAGGCCGGGATATATTCCTTGCCGTGCTTTCTGTCGAAGTCCACGCGCGGTATTTGCACTCAACTGGCGAATATATTCGTTTGCCATTCCTAATTCAACAGACATCATTAAAACATTGTCGTTGGGGTAATGGCTCTGGCTGTGCGTTTGGATATGTTGGATTACTCCCTGTTGTAAAAGCCATTGTATTTTTCCACTATCAACTGGATTACGCGACAAGCGATCAATTTTCCAGCAAATAATTCCTTGCGCTTCACCTTGTTCTATTCTCTTTAGCATTTCATTGAAAATTGCTCGTCCGGGTTTCTTCGCGGATTGTTTTTCTATTAATTCTTCTATGATTGTGAGATTGTCACGCTTAGCGATTTCTCGCAATTCAGCGAGTTGGCTTTCTATTGAGAGGACTTGCTTGTCTTCAACATCAGTTGATTTTCGAGCGTATAAAAAATAATTCATAAATATGTAACTTATAGTCTGTAGACTTATATTATACATATAATAAGATAAAGTAAAGACTATGGATAATATTCAAGTAAGGATTGGTAAAAAAATTAGAACACTAAGAATTGAAAAAGGCTTTTCTCAAGAAGTGCTCGCTTTTAAATGCAAACTCCACCGAACTTATATAAGCGATATAGAAAGGGGTATTCGTAATGTTTCAATTAAAAATATTGAAAAAATAGCAAAAGCAATCGGGGTTTCGGTCGGAGAATTAATGAAATAAATTATTAAAATTTTATGATAGAGGGTATAAACAATATTTTAGATCTAATTATAAAAGTGAGCATTGTTTCGGGAATATTTTTGTTGATATATTTTTATTGGAAAATAAGAATACTTAATACCAAGATTGAAAATTTAATAAAAGATTTTGAAATTAAAAGAAACAAAATACGCCAAGAGCCAATTGCAATGCCACACATAGATTTGCAAACAGAAAATGAAAAGAGAAAGATGGAAGAGGCTATTAATCCATTGGAACGTGAGCGGAAAAGACTTCTTACAAAAATACCTTTTTTGAAATAATTTTATGAAAAAATATAAACTATGCCAAAAATGTTCTAAAGAAGTTGGACTAAGTGCAAAAACTTGCAGTTGTGGTTCGGTTAAATTTGCCCCTACTTTTGTTAAAAAGATTGAAAAGTTGAATAGGCAATTTTCTGTACAAGTGACTGAGCCAAATAAAAGTCTATACAAAAATAACAAAGCTCCGGATAAGCGAGTGACGTTATATAAGTGGTGGCCTGGAGGCAAGTCTTCATTACATATTAATACTGTAGAAGAGTGGAATAAAATAAAACAGATCATTGATGAAAGATTGTCAGGATTTTTAAATTGGAAAAGTAAAAATGAAATATTGGCAGAAATAAAGAACGCTGAAATACAAGAAAAAAAATCTGGAAAACAAATTGAGCATCTTACGAAAAATTATCCAGAATTTATTAGAAATGTTCTTAAAAAAGTTGATTATAGTAAAATTGACTCCAAAAATGCAATCGAACTTGGTCAAATAGTTAAAGATCTTACAGAGGTAATATCAAAAACCGATCAAGATTTTGGGATAGCTTTTAGAAATGTTATAAAACAATTACCAAAACAACCCAAAAGAGCTCTTGAAGACTTAGACGAACTTCTGAAAACATGGTCACTTAGACAAATAACATCTTTATCTTCTCAAGTAATTAATCGACTAGAAACCCTAAAACTTTTCAAGGAAAGAATTTTGGACGACAAAACTTACGAAATTAGAGGAGATAACTCAATACATCGAATTCTTGAAAGTTCAATGTGGATGATAGACGAAAGATATTGGCTTTTGCACAGCAATGAAACTCTAAGAAAAATTGTAGAAAAAGAACTTCCTAAAAAAGACAAGAAGTACTCTAAATTACGCCCAGATTTCGTATGTGGAACAGTAGATAACAAATTAATTATAGTTGAATTAAAAAGACCATCTCACGCATTAACAATAGAGGATTTGAATCAGGCAGAAACCTACCTTTCTATTATAGAGGAACATGGTAATAAATTTTCAAGTTCAGAAGTATATTTAATTGGACGAAAAATTGATGATGATTTAAGTAGGAAAATTAAATATCGTGCCTCGTCTTTTAAAATAAAAACCTTTTCAGACATTATTGATGACACAGAAAAAAGGTATATAGAATTTATAGATATTATAAAAAAATAATAACTACTAGGGAGTTTGACGATTTTTAATCGGCAAAAGTTTTAACACGCGCACGGGAGGGGTGGGGTGAGAAGCGAATACTTGGAGCTTCGCAAGGTCGGAGCTCGACGGGGCGAGACGGGGTCGTGGAATTTTTCAACAGAAAAATATCCGTGACAGTGTTGTATTTATTTATGATGCCACCGACCTTCCCTCCAAAAAATCTTCCCTCCAAAAAGTATTCGGATTGAACCTGCATTTAAAAAATAAAGAAATTGAATTTAACCCTTTGCCACCTTATCAATACATTCGCGCCACGCGCGAAAATTTTTCTGAAAACACTCTCGCTTTGAATTTGGAGTGCCTTTTAAACAAGGCTTGCACCTACTTTATCAAAAATTCGTAATGATGACTAATCGCACGCGCGGAGCGCGTGGTGGTTCTAAATTGAATCCTACGCTCCACGAAAGCCCCGCCACTGCCTCGCTCCGTTCGGTAACCCCAAAGAAAAATGTTCCTTGCTTTTCGGATTTGTGCGCGACTGATTTCTTCTAAAAAGGAAAG